>ERZ795052.1198-NODE-1198-length-36238-cov-6.892215_pt1 | contig 36238 bp, 24 predicted proteins | sample MGYA00375136_ERZ795052 | MGnify/ENA primary metagenome ERZ795052 (study PRJEB30181, sample SAMN05720156) | activated sludge metagenome | isolation source: Anaerobic digester | place: Japan | collected 2015-05-26 ... | reverse complement strand
ATCGTCGAGCAGCATCCGGTCGATTCGATCTTCATCGCGCTCCAGGCCGACCAGGCTGACAAGGTCGATGAGCTCGTACGCCAGCTCGGCACGTCGATGGCGGACATTCGAATTGTGCCGGAGTTCAACCCCTACCTCGCGATGCGTCCGGCCGTCAGCAACCTGGACGGCATTCCGATTCTGTCGCTGCGCGAGTCGCCGCTATATGGCTCGAACGCCCTTCTTAAGCGCGCCTTCGACCTCGTTATCGGCGCCATCTGCCTGCTGATCGCGGCCGTCCCGATGGGAATCATCGCGCTGGCCGTCAAACTGACCAGCCCTGGCCCGGTGCTGTACAAGCAGCGGCGGATGGGCCTGGACGGGCGCGAGTTCACGATGCTGAAGTTCCGCACCATGCGGGCGGACGCAGAGGCGGAAACCGGCCCGGTCTGGGCGGACCGCGACGACGCCCGGCGCACGCCTTTGGGCAGCTTTCTGCGGCGTACGAGTCTGGACGAGCTGCCCCAATTGTTTAATGTCCTGATCGGCGACATGTCGCTGGTCGGTCCGCGACCGGAGCGGCCCGAGTTCATCAGCCAATTCAGGCAGCAGATCCCGCGCTACATGCTGCGGCACAAGATGAAGGCGGGTATGACCGGCTACGCCCAGGTGAAGGGTCTGCGCGGCAACACGTCATTGAAGAAGCGCATCCAGCATGACGTGCATTACATCAATAACTGGAGCCTGGGCCTGGACTTAAAGATTCTGGCCCAAACGGTCGGCGGCGTCTGGTTCAGCCGCCACGAAACCTGAATTCAGATCGCGAATCAAAGCCCGAGCGGCCGCGAGCGGCACCAGCAGAACCTGAGCCGCAGCAAGTGGGCACGATTCGGGATGAGGCGCATAAGAAAAGCGCGCCGAGCCGTTCCCCCCGGGGGACGGCCCGGTCGCGCTATTGACAGTCGCCGCTTGTGGCCGGGAGAGTGGCGACCATCGCGTTCCAACCTATAAAACGTAAACTGCGCGCGATTCTTACAAAGAAATGGGCGAGAATTTTTCGCCGACTGTACTCTGAAAGCCGTAAGTCGTTTCTATACAACAAGATATGGACCGTCGTTTTGTCGAAAAATTTTTTGGCGCCGCCTGATGGCGGCACGTCTGCCCGTATAACTTGCCCGGGACTAATGGCGCAGCGCGACTACCGCGCGGATGTGCCGGCGCGGTCCGGTAGGTATGCGCGAGCGCATAGCGCTCGCGCATGGCATTTGGGGCGCGCCTTGCGGCCTCGCTACTTGTCTCGCTAAGGGCGACTCGTTGTGGTGAGTTGCCTGTCGGTTTCTTTAGCTTATCAGGTCTTTCACCGTCACCCCCTTAAGCTGCTTGCGTGCGAATTCGGCCACCTGCATGCAAGCCTTCTCGACTGCGGTGCGCGCGTTCTCCATGCCCGAAACCTGCTGCCGAACCGCAACGTCCCCCTCAATCGGCCCATCGATCGCTTCGATGATCTCGAGCAAGCTGATGTCCTCCGCCGGCCTGCGCAGCCGGAATCCGCCGGACGGACCGCGCTCGCTGGCGAGAATGCGCGAACGCACCAACTGCTGCAGAATCTTCAGCAGCCGCCCGGTCGGCATGCCGCAAGATTCGGCTATTTCCCGTCCCTGAAGGGGAGTACCGTCGCCATGCTCCGAGAGATAGACGACTGCAAAAACGGCGTACGATGAGGCTCTTCCTAAACGCATTAGCTCACATCCTCCACCCGCGGGCGCTCACCCTTCGCCAGCCGGGCTTGACATCAACTCGACCCGCGCAATTCGGCCTCACACCATCCTAATTGCGAGCCGCGAGGAGCGCTTCGGTCGTGTCGCACAGATCGCGTCGCCCGCCCAGGCGTACCGGCCCGAAAAAACCATTCAATCGACTTATCTTCGCCGCAATATGTCCGCCCGTCAAGGCAAATCGTCATTGGCGTGATTTGCGGGGTTTTTGTAGGCCGCGGAAGCCGTCACGGATCCCGGGCGACTAACTTTTGGAACACTTGACGAGAACTCCGGGGCTACCCGCCTGCCTCTGCTCTGTCAACGAGGGCAACGGGGCTGCATTCCCGGCTGCGTTCTTTTGATTTTCATCCGGCATGTCGCATGGTTCGCCGGCCTGTGCGTCCTATAATTTTGTGGCGGTTTGTTAAGCGTGCAAAACGACAATACCCGGCGGAATACGAGGCGCACATGCCACAACTGAATGCAACACGCAGTCGCACGCATCCCCGCGTCCGCTTCGCAACGCAAGAGGCGGTGTTTGACCTACTACTTGCGGCTCAAGCGCTGCTGACCGAGCCCACATCAGGTCATCACGGGCACCGGCAAATGGCCCTGTTCAAACATGGGCCGATGACCTTGGCGCTGTATCTCTTCGAAAGCGGCTCGAAGTTGCCGAATCACGTAGTGGATGGTCCTATAATTCTGCACGTGCTCGATGGAGAAGTGGCAATCCGCACCAGTTCCTCAGATTATCAGCTATCCGCAGGCCAGTTGCTGCGCCTGGCGCCGCGCGTCGAGCACGACATTTCCGCGCTTCAAGAAAGCCGGCTGCTGCTGACCTTTTGCCTTGAAGGACCGGATTCTCACCGCATATGAAGGTAGGAGAGTCGGGGCGTGTCGCCGCGGAAGCGTCCGATGACCTGCGAGGCACAGTTTGCGGGGTAACGACGGTTTGGATCATTGGGCGGATTGCCGCGCCTCGCTATTGCTATGGCTCGACTATTTCGCCTCGAATTGCCGCGTCAGACGCTCTCGGTGCTCCGCCAGCCATTCCGCCTTCCGGCGCACCATCTTTAGCACGCCGAACCCGGTCAGATGACCGAAGGACCCTGTTTCAGCGATCGGAAGCACTGCTTCAGCTATTAGAGATTCGATCATCAAATCCGTGATTGCTGAACGTTGGGCCGACGATCCGTTGGCGCGCAGGCCGCAGCCCGCCCAGAACCGCTGCATCCGTGCTTCATCAAACGCGCTCGGCCACTCCTCCGGGCCGGCCCGCGTCCGCAGGATCGAGAACTGGAGCAGGCCGTTGGCAACGTCCAGAATCGGCGGCTGCAAACGGGCCGAGTCGAGGTCCAACACCGCCGCCACGCGCCCTTCCCGGAAAAGCAGATTGCCGGGATGCCAATCGCCGTGAATTATGCTTCGGGCCCAGCCGTCCGCCCCGCAGCGTGCGACGCGTTCCGCCGCCGCGTCATAGCGCGCGTGCAGATCCTGGACGAGCGCCAGCAACTCAGCCTCATGTCCGATGACCGAGTCATGTCCGGCGGTAGTCGCGGGAATGGCGTTCAGCGCCTGGCGTACCGTGGGGCAATCGTGGAACGCCCCGGCCGGCGAAGCCCACTCCGTCTGAAACTCCCGCACCTCGTCGTGAAATTGCCGCAGTAGTTCACCGGCCTGCTGAGTCTGATCGAGCGACCCGTTGTAGCGCTCGCCGACGATGTATTCGAACATCTCGTAAGTCGCGCCATTGAGCTGCAGCAGCGAATTCTGGTCGTCGCGCGTACCGATCAAAGCCGGCACCGGGAACCGCCGCTCCCGCAAGTACGTCAGCAGGACATGCGTGAACGCCACTCGGAACGGGTCATCCTGCCCGGCCGCTCGCTTCTTGAGCAGGAACTGCCGCCCGTCAGCCGCGCATAGCAACAGCTTCGGCGAGTGCCGCGAACCGCGCGGGAAATCGCGCGCGCTGGCAATAACCCCCACGTCGTAGTGGCTGAGCACAACAGCCAATTCGCCGGGGCTAAATTGCGCGCGCTTGGCAGTGTTTATCCTGGCGGTCATTACCTAACCTACGGCAGCGGCGTCGCGCCGGGCAGTCATTAGCTCACGTACGGCGGGATTTAACCTGCGACCGGCAGGCTCGCGCCGATAATGCGGAGCATCTTAAGGCGACCACCCGTCCAAGCAAACCGAACCTTCTCGCCATCGTGCCAAGCGGTTCCACCGCGGCAGGCAAAGCTGGGCTGAAGCTCCAAATTGAAGCTTAGGGAGTGAAGCTGGAGCGAAGCCGTTCCTGGAACCGGATGAAGGTGGTGCGGAGCCGGGGTTAACCTTGGGTGCCATGCCCAAGCGCCAGGCGCGGGCATGCCTTCCCGCGGAGACGCAAGCGCGGAGTCGGGAACGATTCTTGCTTGCAACGAAAGGTTCCAGCCAGCGAGGGACGGAATTGACACTCCCCCGCCCAGGCGATAGCGTCGGCCGTTTCTTTTTCGATTCGGCCGCAGGGGCTGAAGGCTGAAGGTTCAAGGAATTTTCGATGAGCATTAGCCAGATCGGCAGGACTATCGGCGAGTCGGTCACTCTCAAGCTTAATGAGAAGGCCGCGATTCTGCGCGCCAAGGGCGACCCGGTGATTCACCTGGGCGGCGGCGAACCCAAGAGTAAGCCGCCCATGGACGCGTTGGTGGCGGCGGCCGGCTTGTTGAACTCGGGCGAAGTCCGCTACACGCCCGCGGACGGCATCCCGGCGTTGAAGCAGGCGATCATCCGCTACACGGAAGAGTTCTATAACCGGGTGGTGGAACCCGAAAACGTGATGGCCTCGGGCGGGGCGAAGCAGGCGATCATGTGCGCCTTGCAGGCGATCCTGAATCCGCAGGAGGAGGTCGTCTACCCGGTCCCGTACTGGGTGAGCTACCCGGAGATGGCCAAGCTGTGCGGCGCCCGAGGTGTACCGGTGATGCCCGAGGACGGCAGCTTCTACCCACGCATCCAGGACATCGAGCGGGCGTGCGGCTCATACACGAAGGCCGTCATCATCAACAGTCCGAATAACCCCTCGGGCGCGATGTACTCGGAGCAGTTCATCGCCGATATCGTCGAGTTCTGCGAGAAGCGCGACCTGTACCTGATCATGGACGATATCTATCACCGCCTGATCTTCGACGGCCGCAAGCCCATCAACTGCTGGAACTACGTCAAGGACAAGAGCGAGAACTCGAAGCTGATCATCATCAACGGCGTGTCCAAGCAGTACGCCATGACGGGCTTCCGCATCGGCTGGGCGGTCGCCAACAAGAAGCTGATCGAGGTCATGCGGAACATCCAGAGTCACCAGACCTCGGGCCCGTCGGTGCTGCTGCAAGCGGCGGCCGCGGCGGCGCTGAACGGTATTCAATCGAGCATCGAGAGCCTGCGCACGACGTTGGAAAACAATCGCAACGTGCTGATCGACCGGCTGAAGTCTTTCGACGGGGTGAAGGTGAACAAGCCGGACGGGACGTTCTACAGCTTTGCGGACTTCAGCGCCTACAACAAGAATTCGACGCAACTGGCCGAGTTCCTGCTGAACAAGGTGCAGGTGGTGGTGGTGCCAGGCGTCGAATTCGGCGCCGAGGGTTACCTGCGCATCAGCTACTGCGGCACGATCAAGGACATTACCGAAGGCATCGAGCGTATGAAGTGGGCGCTGGATCCGAACGCGCCCAACGAGCTCTACATCGGAATGCGGAAGTTGGTGAGAGATTGGTAACGGCACCGGTTTTGAGGTCGCAATTTGCGACCTTAGAGCCGGGTCAGTTTGAGGTGGCAGATTGGCACCTCAAAACACCCCGGGTCCTAAGCGAAAGCTAACAGCCGCCCGGAGCGGCTTTTGCGGAGCAAGCGATGAAGTATCTCGAGTTCGAAACACCCGCATCCAAGCAGGCCGGCGAGCTGGCCAGCGACTATAAGCTTAAGAACCACGGCCTGGACTATCTCGACCGCGTGTTCTGGAACCTGCCCGTGCCGGCCCTGGTGGAAGAGGCCATCTTCCGCGGCGAAGGCCACATGGTGGCTGGCGGCCCGTTCATCGTGAACACGGGCAAATGGAGCGCCCGTGCCGCGGCCGACAAGTACATCGTCAAAGAGCCGGAAAACGAAAACCGCATCTGGTGGGGCGAGTATAACCGGCCCGCCAGCCTCGGCACGTTCAACAGTATTCTCGTGCGGCTGCAGGCATTCCTGCAGGGCGAGGAACTGTTCGTGCAGGACTGCTTCGTCGGCGCCGACCCGGCTTACCGCATGGCTATCCGCGTCATCACCGAAAAGGCCTGGCACAGCCACTTTGCGCGGAACATGTTCATCACCACCGACAACCGTGACGAGCTCAAGCGGCACGTGCCCGAATTCACGATCATCGCCCTGCCGTCCTTCAAGGTTGATCCTCGCATCGACGGCACGCGCACCGAAACCGCCATCATGCTCAACTTCGCCGAGAAGCTGGGCATCATCGCCAACACCGGCTACGGCGGCGAAATCAAGAAGGGCGTCTTCACCATCATGAACTACCTGCTCCCCATGCAGGGGGTGATGGCCATGCACTGCTCCGCCAACGTCGGCGATGCCGGCGACGTGGCCCTCTTCTTCGGCCTGTCCGGCACGGGCAAGACCACGCTCTCGGCCGACCCCAAGCGCCGCCTGATCGGCGACGACGAGCACGGCTGGAGCGATGAGGGCGTCTTCAACTTCGAGGGCGGCTGCTACGCCAAGGTCATTCGCCTGTCGGCCGAGCATGAGCCGCAGATTTGGCAGGCGGCCCACTCGTTCGGCACCATACTCGAGAACGTCGCCTGGGATCCTGCTTCGCGGCGGATTGACCTCGACAGCGACATCATGACCGAGAATACACGGGCCTCGTACCCGGTCAGCCTGATCCCCGGCGTTGTGCCCGAAGGCTACGTCAAGAGCCACCCGAAGAACGTCATCTTCCTGACCTGCGACGCCCAGGGCGTGATGCCGCCGATCGCCCGCCTGGACGCGAACCAGGCCATGTACCACTTCATCAGCGGTTACACGGCCAAAATCGCGGGCACCGAAATCGGCCTGGGCATCGAGCCGCAGATCACGTTCAGCGCCTGCTTCGGCGCCCCGTTCATGGTTCACCACCCGTTCTACTACGCCAAGCTGCTGGCCGACAAGATGGCCAAGCACAAGTGCAACTGCTGGCTGGTGAACACCGGCTGGGTCGGCCGGCGTTTCGGCGTCGGCAAGCGCATCAGCATCCGCCACACGCGCAACCTGCTGAACGCGGCGCTGGAAGGCAAGCTGGTCGAGGTGAAATACCGCAAGGACAAGCTGTTCGGCTTCGATGTGCCGCTGAGCTGCCCGGACGTGCCGGACGATGTGCTCGAGCCGTCCACCGCCTGGGGAAACAAGGACGACTACTGGAAGACCTACGACGGCCTGGCGGCCCGCTACATTGAAAACTTCAAGCTCTACAAGGAAGGCTGCCCGCCGGAAGTGGCCGCGGCAGGCCCGAAGCGGCTGTCGAGGCTGTAGCAGCGATAGTGTTTTGCGAATAGCGCGGCGTTGACGCAATCGCCGGCCGGGTACAATGGGCCCGCAATGGAGGCGATGGCCGGCGAGCAGGGGCTCTGCGTTTCTGCAACAGCGCGGGAGGTGCGCCGCGCTCCCCGTTTTGTCAGGCTGCTTTGTCTGCTCGCCCTGCTGGGCGGGGTTTGGTTATTCGCGCGCGCCGGCAACACGACCGCCAAGTCGGGGTGGCCGGATTTCGAGTTTTTCTATAAGGCCGGAGTGAGTCTACTGGAGCGGGGGAGCCTGGATGCGGGCTACGACCTGACGCCTGAGGGGCAGTTACAAGCGCGTGGGCGGCTGGACTGGTACCTGCCGTTCACGTCGCGTTTGATGACGCTGCTGGCGTGGATGCCGCAGCGGCAGGCGGGCCAAGTCTGGCTGGCGCTGAACGTGGTGGCGCTGCTGGCGACGGTTCGGCTGGTGGGGCGGCACTTTACTGGGCTGCCGGCGCCGGACTGGGCGGTCACGCAGTTGTTGCCGGTTGCAGCGCTGGCGCTGTTCTGGTGGTGGGAGTTCCGGCTGCTTCAGATCAATAATTTGACCCTGCTGCTGATGGTGGGGAGCTTTGTGAGCTGGCGCTCGGGACGCCCCAAGACGGCGGGGCTGTGGCTCGGGCTGGCGGTGCTGATCAAGATCGTGCCGCTGCTGCTGGTGGTATGGTTCGTGTTAAAGCGCCAGTTCCGGACGGTGGCGGCGGCGCTGGCGACGATCGTGCTGGCCGGACCGGTGGCGGACGCGGTGGTGTTTGGCGCGAGCGATGCTGCTGACATTTACCGCTCGTGGGTGCGCGCGGCAGTACATGAGGCATCGCATAGCGGGCTCATAGCGGCGCAGCGCGAGATGGATTGGCGTAATCAGGGGATGGGGGCGGTGATGTGCCGCTGGCTGCACCCGACGAACTACAACACGCGCTTCGACAACGATCCGCGGCAGAGGCCGGCGCCCGAGGTTTATCGGCTGAACGTGGCCAACCTGTCGCGGCAGCAGGTTAGCGCGGTGGTGCTGGTCATCGAGGGGCTGCTGTTGGGGGGGCTATTGTGGCTGGGGCGGCGCGGGGCGCCGGGACCGAATGAGTGGGCGCTGCGTGTGGAGTGGGCGCTGTTCATAACGGCGATGCTGTGGTTCATGCCCGTAATGCGCAGTTATCACGTAATTTGGGCGTATCCGTTGGTGGCGTTGTTGGCGGGGGCGATTCACCATCATGGCGTGGCGCACTGGTGGTCGTTGATTGCGTGGGCGGCGCTACTGGGGCTGGTGGGCAGCCAAGCCACTGCGGTGTGGATGGAATCGGGGGCCGGCGGGGCAATTCTGGGCGCAGTGCTGGGGCTGGGCGTGCCGGCAGTACTGTTGCGGCGGCGCGTAGGGGGAGCAGTGCAAAGTAAAGAGTCCGAACGTTAGAAGGCGTGTCCGCGCGGCGGAAGCTTCGTCAAAGCGACCACCGCGCGGCGGGGTGGTAGGTACGGAACGAAGAGTTTCGGATCGGCGGCTCGTGATTGCTGCGTACGGCGGAATGCGGCGACGGCCGGATGCTGCGTGAAATGCCCGCGCGCGGCGTGCGCGGTTGCATGAGAGTAGTGGCGCGGGCATCGGCTCCCCAGCAGCACCCGACCGCCGCAGCGTTCCGCGGATGGTGCGGGTGGGCGTGCGGGCTGGCACCGCTTTCGGTGTAGGCGCATGCGTTCCTGCACTGCTTGAAGCTGCTGCGCAGGATGCGAAGCGGCGTGCGCGTTTGCACTGCTTGAAGCTGCGCTTTCAAGCAGTGGCACACGGGGCGCTTCAGGCCGTGGCACACCGAGTGATAGATGTTCTATGGGCTGGACAAAGTGCGCTGACAACGTAATACTCGTTTTGTTCTAGGGAAGTGTGCTTCCCTTGAAGGAGCTGACTCATGCCGCAACGCCGCCGACCACAGATCAACTTCCAAGTCGATGACGCTCTGAAGATGCTGTACGAAGAGGCCCGGGCGCATGGTCACTGGGTGACGCGCCTGTGCGCCGCGGGCTTTCTGCTGATGGTGGAAGACCCGAAAGCCCGCACCCGGGCGATCAACCGCTTGCGCGACTGGGAAACCGAATATGCGCGCGCTTCGGCAAGCCAGATTCGGGCCTTTGTGGAAGGAGCTGAATCCGCGATGCAGCGCGGCGCTCGAGGTAGTCGGCCAGCCCCGACAGCTCGCCCGGCGAAAAAAAAGGCAAAGCGAGGCTGATGCGGCCGAGCTGAGTTTCGAGCTTCAAGCTGCGCGTTTCGAGTTCCAGCCTTTGGCAGGGGCGGTCAGAGGTCTGGTACACATAGGCGTATGTCCGGAGTTGAGGGTTTTCGGCTTGGCGAGCCGCGCGTTCACAAACCGATCCCACATTGAATGAGCGGCTACAAACCGGTCCCACACTGCAAACAGGTCCTGGAGGCGGTTGGGTTTTGAGTTTCGGATTTCGAGTTTCGCGAACAGACGAGCGCTTTGTTTTGGTCTGTTTGTGTGACATGTTTGCCTCCTTGAGCCTAAGAGTAGCTCGACGAGCACGCTGATTAGCGAGCCAAGAGCGTCACACGAGCCGCACGCCGATCCGTGGCGTCCGATTCCCTGGCCAGCCAGGCCCGCGAGTTCGAGGTGGCATTCGCCCGAGCGAATCTTCTGTTAGAAGTGTACGGTATTTGTTAGGGTAATGCAAGGGGCGCACGGAATTTTTTTGGCAGCGAGGGAAATAGGACCTATAGGGCCTATAGGACCTATTTGCTCCGCGGGGTAGCACTTCCCTTGACCCGTGCCGGGCGGCTCGGCGCGGTGGCGCTACCGGCTGGTTACAGCTCCGGGCCGCCGTCGTAGCGGCCGTAGACGCCTTCCAGGGTGTGCATCATCTCGCCTACCGTCGCCAAGGCCTCGGACGCCTCGATCAACGCCGGCATTACGTTTGCACCGCAGGCCGCGGCCTCGCGCAGTGCCCCCAGCGCCTTGGCGTGGCGTTCGCGGCTGGCCGGGTCGGCGTCGCGGCGGGCCTTCAACTCCTTCAGCCGCGCGACCTGTTCGCGTTCGACCTCTTCGTCGATCTTTAGCACCGGGATGCGCTCGTAGTCCTTCTCGACGTACTTGTTGACGCCGATCATGACTCGCTCGCCACGATCGAATTCGGCACCGTAGCGAGCGGACGAGTCGGCGATCGCACGGCGGAAGTAGCCGGCCTCGGTCGCGGGCAGGACGCCGCCGAAGCGGTTGTAAATCTCGTCGATGATGGCCTGGGCGCGGGCCTGCACCTCGTTCGTCAGGCTCTCGATGAAGAAGCTGCCGCCCAGCGGATCGACGGTGCGCGTGACGCCGGTTTCTTCGGCGATAATCTGCTGCGTGCGCAGGGCGATCTTGACCGCGTTCTCGGTGGGCAGCGCCAGCGTCTCGTCCATGCTGTTGGTGTGCAGGCTCTGCGTGCCGCCCAAAACCGCGGCCAGGGCCTGGTACGCAACGCGGATAATGTTGACCATCGGCTGCTGCTCGGTCAGCGAGACGCCGGCCGTCTGGCAGTGGCAGCGGCACCATAGGCTGCGTTCGTTCTTGGCCCCGAAGCGGTCGCGCATGATGGTCGCCCACAAGCGGCGCGCCGCGCGGATTTTGGCGATTTCCTCGAAGAACTCGTTGTGGACGTCCCAGAAGTAGCTCAGGCGTGGAGCGAAAGCATCCACGTCCAAACCGCGCTTGATCGACTCTTCGGTATAGCACATGCCGTCGGCGATCGTGAACGCCAGTTCCTGCGGGGCCGTCGCGCCGGCTTCGCGAATGTGATAGCCACTGATGCTGACGGTGTTCCACTGCGGCAGGTGCTGCGTGCAATACTCGATAGTGTCGATTACGAGCTTGACACTGGGCGAAGGCGGAAAGACGAATTCGTTCTGAGCGTGAAACTCCTTGAGGATGTCGTTCTGCAGCGTGCCGCGCAGCCGGTCGAGCGCTACGCCCTGTGAACGAGCCACGCAAATGTAGAACGCCAGCAGGATTGCGGCCGGGGCATTGATGGTCATGCTGGTGCTGACCTCGCCCAGGTTGATCCCGTCGAAGAGGACTTTCATATCCTCCAGCGAGCTGATGGCCACGCCACACTTGCCGACCTCGCCCAAGGAGAGCGCATCATCGGAGTCGCGGCCCATGAGCGTGGGCAGGTCAAACGCGGTCGACAGCCCGGTCTGCCCGTGTTCGAGTAGATACTTGAAGCGCTCGTTGGTGTGCCGCGCGTTGCCCATGCCCGCGAACTGGCGCATGGTCCAAATTCGGCCGCGGTACATGTCCTTGTGCATCCCGCGGAGGTAGGGGAATTCGCCGGGGAGGCCCAACTGCTGGAGGGCCTCCAGGCCGATGTCATCCAGAGTGTACAGCGACTTGATCGGGATGCCGGACATCGTGGTCGGGTCGCCGTTGCGGCGCGCCTCGGGCGGCGGGGCGTTGTCGGCGGCCAGTGGGGTACTCGCGCCTAGTCGAGCTACTTTGCAGCTCATGTAAACATCTCCTGCCCGGTGTGTAGGTTCGTCCCGCACGGCGACTGGCCGTGGCAGGTGCCCGCACGTGCGATCGCGCGGATAGACCTCTGGAATTCAGAGGCTGCCATTCTATCCGATTTAAGCGGGCCAACAAAACCCGGCAAGTACGCTGGCTGCCCCCGGTCTTTTTGGGGAGGCGGCGGATTGCGGCCTCGCCGCGGCTGCTTTAGAACTTCACCTGGTGCAGAAATTGTCCCTGTTCAGATTGCCCAAGCCGACCAGTATGACGCTCAACCTGGCCCCTATGGTTGACGTGCTGATGTGCCTGATCATCTTCTTCCTGCTGGCGAGCAAGCTGGTCACCGCCGAGCACTTTCCGGTCAAGCTGCCATGGGCCGTGGCGGCGCGCGAGGTCGAGACGCACGACCTCGGGGCGCGGGTCACGATAAACGTGCGCCGGGCGGACGGGGCGGATGAGCACGCCGAATACGTGGTGGTCGATTGGAACGGGCGGGATATTGCCGAGCGCGTCCTCCAGCCGGGCGAGTTGGTCGGCTTGCTGCGCAGCCGGGCGGCCCGGGCTGCGGCCGAAAATCAGCCGGTGCGGTGCGTCATTCGTGCGGATGAAGACGTGCAATACCAACACGTCGAGACGGTGCTGCGGGCCTGCGGCCTGGCAAAGGTTGGCAACATCGTTTTCAGCGTGAATAAGGGCAGTCAGCCGGAGGCCGCGTCTGTCATGCACCTGGGCGTTGAGGGGGGTGGCTGATGCGGCGTTTCGAGCCGGCCCGCGACTTCGCCCCGAATTTGGCGCCCATGGTGGACGTGATCATGGTGCTGCTGGTCTTTTTCCTACTCGGGGCGTCGTTGAACCTCGTCAAGCAGGGTGTGTTGCAGACTGAGCTGGATCCGCGCAGCGGCCCCGGCGGCGGGACGGCGGTCGAAGTTAATCCGCGTATCCGTATCGCACTGCGGGCAGCGGGGGACGCGCAGGGGGTCGGTGCCGAAACCTACGCGCCGCGCATCCTCCTCATGGATGATGCGCTGCCGGAGAACACGTTTGAGAGTTTGCGGAGCGTCTTGCTCGAAAAACGCCGTGCCGGGGCGGACCCCGAGAACATGGTGGTTATAGGAGCGGATACGACCGTCCGCTGGCGATACGTCGTCTCAGCCATGGACGCTGCCGTGCAGGCCGGCTTCAAGAATGTGCAGTTCGCAGTCAGCTTCCGGCCGGAGGATGCGGCTGAGCGATGAGCGGTTTCGAGTTTCGAGTTTTGGGCTTCAAGTCCCTGCGCGTCCTGCTGCTTGTTGGACTCTGCGTGAGCAGCAGTGCTGGGGCGGAGCCGACGGAATTGCCGGCTGACCTCCTTCAGGCGGTGCAAGAGGGGCGGCCGGAGGTTCTGGCGCGGTTCGGGGAGACGAGCCGGCCAGAAGAATGCCGTCTGCTGGCGCAGGCCTACGCCAACCTGGCGCGGCGCGTGGCTGACGCGACCGAGCGTTCCCAAGCTTGCCAACGATCGGCCGAGTGGTACGAGCGCTGGATTGCGGCCGTTGACCAGGCCGCTAAGGGTGATACGTCGCCGCAGACCTTACTCGAACAGGCGGCGGCGCGCCTGGAATACGCGAGCATGGTCATGAACCTGCAAGCGGCCGGCGAGTTGGACCGCTTTGAGATTACGGCAGGGCAACAGGGCGATCGGGCGAAGCTGCTGGCGTGGCTGGGGACCGCGCGCATTCAGTGCCGGCGCGCGGAGCTGCTGATCGAGCCGGTCCACAGCGCGTTGCGGCAGCGTGAGGACGAATTTCTGGCGGCCGGCATCTACGACAGCATCGTGCAAACGAAGTTCGATGCGGAATTCAATGACGCCTGGGCCGGCTACTACTGCGCGGTGTTGGACGAACGCAATCAGGAGGCGCGGCTCGAAGCGCTGAGTGACGCCGAGAACGCCTTTCGGATGCTGCTAGAGGCTGGCCGGGCCAAGCAGGCGCGGGGCCGCTGCTTGTTGGGGCTGGCGCTGGCGCAGCGCGAATTGGGGCGTCTTGGCGAGGCCGAGCGGAATTTCGCCGCGGCGCTCAAGGCCGAGTCTGCCCCTTTGGAGGCGGCGAGAATCAGGTATGAGTGGGCGCGCTGTCATCTGGCCAGCGGCAAATTCGCCGAGGCGCGCGCCCTGCTGCGGCCGCTACTGGAATTGGCGACGGCCGAGCCCTCGCCGGAGCAGCAGGTGGTGCAGTTTTACATCAACCTGGCTCGTCTATGGGACGCAAACAGCTATCTGCTGGAAGCACGGGCTCTGGAAGCGGAGGCTGGCGGCGCCGGCGGCGATCCAGCTCTGCGCCAGCAGGCCCAGCAGGCGCGCGAGATCGCGTTGCGGAAATTCGAGGTGATGGCGGCCCGAGGCGGTCCTTGGCCCGCGCTGGTTCAGCTCTACATAGGAGCGAGCATCGACTTAAACGCCGATCCGCAACGGCTCTCACCGGGCGAGTTGCTCTACGCGGCGCGCCACTTTGCGGAGGCCGGGCAGTTGGAGGAAGCCCGGCAACGGCTGGAGGCGGCGCTGGGACGGCCCGAGTTCGCGCTGCAAAAATCCGGAACCGATGAGCCACGCGGCGCCGCGCCTGGCGTAAGCTCAGAGTCACGCGAACTTGCAGGCCAGCTTTTGTTCGAATTGGCCAAGTGCTATTACCGCTTGGACCGGCCGGTCGACGCGGCCGAGACGTTTGACGTGCTGTCGCGCGAGTATCGCAGTCACCGATTGGCTCCGCAGGCGGCGACTTTCGCCTACCAGCTCTGGGCCGAGGTCGCCCAGAGCAGCCGAAGCCGGTCCGCTTATGAACGGCTGGCTGAGACGCTGGTGAACCTGATTCAAAGTTTCGCCGATCACCCGCAGCGACAACGGGCTGCGTGGCTGTTGCCGGTGGCTTGGCAGGCAGCGGGGCGTTATGCGGCGGCGGCGGATGAGTTTGCCAAGGTGGGGCGCGATTCGCAGTATTGGGAAGAGGCGCAGGGCCGGCTGCGCGTCTGCCGGCGATTGGCCCTGGAGCAGCGGCGGGCAGAGCTTTCCGGAGCGGAGTTCCAGAGGCAGGCCCGCGCACTGGCGGACGAGTTGACCGCTTACGCCGACCAGGCGTTGCAGCGTGCGGCGGCCGGGGCGGGCGATGCGCAGCAGGCGCGGAGTTGGTCGGCTGAAGCGCGGGTGAGTGCGGCGGAATTGCTGGTGGGGCAAGATGATGAGGCGGCGCTGGCGGCGCTCGAGAGGTTCGACGAGCAATACCCCCATGACGAGCGCGTGGGCCGCGTGTTGGCGGTGCGCATCCGCGCCCTGCGCGGCTTGAAGCGCTTCGACGAGGCGGCGCGTGTGCTGGGGCGGTACCTGGAGGCCGTTTCCGCCGAGCAGAGCGGGCCGGTGCTGAACCTGCTGACGCGCGGGATGCAGGAGGAAGTGGAGCGCCTGACGTTGGAGGGCGAGTTCGACGCGGCGCGGCGGCTGGCGCTTGAGTCGTTGCCGGCCTTCGAGCAGCTTGAGAGATGGGTGCGGCAGGAGCCGTCGCGGGCCGCGGCCGTCGCGCCGGCGACTCTGGCCCGCGCGCAGATGCTGTACACGGCCGGCGAACTGGAGCAAGCGCGCGAGCGGCTGGTTGAGATCCTCGCGAATGACGCTCATAACGGACACGCACAGCGTCTGCTCGCGCTGGTGCTGACGGCGCAGCTTCCGCCGGCCGGTTCGGGCGCGGATGCCGCGGAACTCAGAGCCGATTCCGACCAACCCAAAGCCGATTCCGAGCAGCCGAGAGCCGATTCCGCACAATTCAAAACCGATTCCGAGCAACCCAAAGCCGCCGATTCCGCGCAGCTCAGAGCCGCTTCCGAGCAACTCAAAGCCGCTCAAGAGGCTTGGGCGGTCCTGCTGAAGGATTCCGGCCTGCGGCAGCGCTCGCCGGAACACTATTGGGAAGCGCGGTACAACTGGCTGGCGTTGCTGCTGCGACAGGGCAAAGCGGCCGAGGTGGAACAGGCCATCGACCAGGAGCAGGTCTGGTATCCGGCGTTGGGTGGCGCGAATTGGCGGGAGAAGCTGCTTAAGCTACGGGATGAGTCTCGTTCGCGTTCGTTGAAGGGGGAGTGAAGTGCCCTGCCGGGCGCTGAAGCTACCCTTCTGGAGCGGCTGGAGCGGCTCTTGGTGCTGGCCGTCCCGTCGGCTCAGGTTATAATGCCATTCGGCTGGCGATGCTGTCGTCGGCCGTGGCAATGCTGCCGCCGGCTGCGGCGTATGCGGGCGTAGCTCAATTGGTAGAGCATCAGCCTTCCAAGCTGAATGTTGCCGGTTCGAACCCGGTCGCCCGCTTTGAACGCAAACCTGACCGAGCTGCATAGTTAGAGCGACCCGTCGGCAGGACGGCGTCGCAGAGCAGAGCCGGGGCGTGTCGCCCCGGACTGCCGCCACTTCGCGGAATTCGCCTGAGGTGCGAAGGTCGGGCTAGCACTGCTTGAGGCTGCGCTTTCAAGCAGTGGCACACCCCATGTGACGCTGCGCATGCGACGCATTGCGATGCTCAGGAATGCACTGCGCCGCTTAACGGGTTATTGCGCCGCTTCCTTCAGTATGGTCTCCAGCACCGGCTGGTCGCCTAGTTCCCAGCGCGGGATGTGGCGGCCGTTGACGAAGACGGTCGGGATCGAGTGCAGGCCGGGCGGCGTGCCGTAGCGCAGCACCGGCAGCTTTTTGGCGGCATCGATGTCGTCCTGGATGTTGTCCTGCACCTCTGATTGCTCCATGGCCGCCAGCAGCATGGCCGCGCCGAAGCCCAACTCGGCAGCCGCAGCCGAGAGGCTTTCTTCCGTCAAGTCCTGGCGATGCTCGAACAGCCAGGTGTGCATTTTCCAGTAGCCCTCATTACCGCCCAGGATTCCGGCGGCCTCGGCGGCCTTGGCGGCCAGGCACGCGTTCGGGAAGCGGCGATCCTTGAGGTTCGGGTTGCAGTCGGAGTTGAAGGGATAGTGCCGGTACGTGTAGCGCACGTTGTTGTGTTGGGCGACGAACTGGCGAATGACTGCATCGGCGCGCGAGGTGTAGTGTTCCTGGTAGTCGCCCCACAAGACGATCTCGACCGGCGCGTCTGGCGTGCCCAGTGTCCAGGCCTGTTTATCGGAAGGCAACTTAATCTGTTTACCGTCGCGCCAGTCGGCGACGTACTTCTCAAACGCCATCGGCGGCTGGTCGTAGGCGGCGGAGCGCGGCGGCGGGTTGGTGGCCGCCACCTGCTCAACCGTGCGGATCAGGGCGTTGGGCGCCATCCAGCCCTTCAATTCCACGCCGTTGATGAAGATCATGGGCGTGAAATACAGGCCGAGCTGCTTGGCCTCGACAGCGTCGGCCTTGATCACCTCCAGAATCTGCGGACTTCCCATCGTCTCCGCAAAACCGGCCGGATCGTAGCCGAACTCGCGAATGGCCGTCTCAAGTTCCTCGAGGTTCTGGAATTCGCCGCGGCGCTCGAACAGCCAGACGTGCATTTTCCAGAAGCCTTCGGGTCCCCAGAGCTTGCCGGCCGCTTCGGCGGCGCGGGCGGCCCAGCAGGCGTTGGGGTGCAGGGTTTTGGCGGCGCCGGGATTGCAGTCAGTATTGAACGGGAAGTGCTTGATCGAAATCGAGATATCGTCGCGCGTTTCGTAGAGCTTGACGAGCTGCTTCTCAATGTTGTAGCAGTCCCGGCACTGATAGTCAGTGAAGCAAACGATGCGGATCGGTGCTTCGGCGGGGCCGACGCGATAGCGGCCGGTGAACATGGGCGGGCCGGCATCAGGCGAGGCGTCCGGCGCAGGCTCAACCTGCTCTGGTTGCGGAGCGGCGGCGACGGGCGCTTGCCGGGGCTGACCGGGAGACGGCGGCTGTGGCCTCTGTGCGCCCGCGCTATCGAGAGGCGTGGCGTCCGGAGACTGCGATGGAGCCGGGGCCGGTGCGGGAGCCGGCGAAGGGGTCGGTCCCGACACGATCTGGCGGGAGCGTTCGATGATTTCCTGCGCCGCCGCGGAGCGGTCCTGTTCAGCCCGTTCGGCGACTGCGCCACGGTGCGAGGCATCCCAAATGCCGAGTACGAGCGAGGTAAGGGCGAAAACACTGCCAAGGACGACCGCGGCGCGGTGAGGTCTTGCCGGGCGAATGGCGGCCAATTCGATCGTGATCCAGAAGGCAAAGTTGGCCAGATGCGCGGCGAGGCAATAGTAGCAGACCATCCGCGTGGCCACAATGATCGCGCAGAAGCCAAGAGAAATCAGCGCGCCCAAGCGCACGAGGTAGCGAAAGGCGGGCGACACGGCGCCACGCAGCGCGAGCCACGTGATGAGGGCGGCGAGGAAATACGCCAGTCCCAAGTAGGCAACCGGCCACTCAAACGACCCGAGCTTGACTCGGCCCCAGACGCTGGCGGCCGCTTGGGCGCAAGGGCTGCCTTCCCCACAGCCGGGCAGGCTCATGCCGGCAAGATGTTCCAACACCAGTGCCAGGGAGGCCAAGGTGGCGAGGGCGGCGAAGAAACTGGCGACGATCAGCGAGATAATGGAGGGGGCAGTCCCGGCGGCGGCCGCTGACGAACGGTCGGCCGGCGTGGCTAGGCGACGTCGTTTCCTCGATGACTCCTCAGTGTGCACAGTGGGTCTCCGGGTATGGCTCGTATGCGTTTGGTTCGGTGGTGTGCGGCCATTGGAACGTGCTGGGGCAGGCGTCAATAGCCCAGGTGCTTGCGCACGAGGGCGTCCTTTTCGCTCTCGCTCAAGCGCTCCCAGCCGCCCTTCCAGCCCGCGCTGTCAGTACAGCAGAAGCCGATTACGTAACCCTTGTATTCGATAGTCGGCGAGGACGGACCAACCTTCTTGCCGCTGAAATCGTCGATGTCGTTGATGGGCACCTTCGTTCCCGGGGAGGCCGGCGGAAGGACGAACGCGGCGAGGGGCTGAGCGAGCGCGGGGTTGGCGGCAGGCGCGGCTGAGGCGGGCGTTGTTGGAATCCCGCCGGCCGGCAACGCTGCGGCTTTGGAGTGTTGCTGATCTTTGTCCAGCAGCGTCACGACGGCGGTGCCGCCCAGGAGGACTACGCCCAGGCCGATGCCAATAGCAAGCGGATTCAAACGCCGCGGCGGCGCAGTTCGTCGCTTTGGCGGTCTCTTTGACGTGTGTTTTTCCATCTTCCTCGTCCCACGTTGGCTGCCGCTGAAGCCGTTCGGTCGGGTCGGCCCAGCGGATTCCAGTATATCGGCGACGCGAGGCTTGCTCAATGAAATCGGGCAATTCGCCCCTCGCTATTATGGGTCTTGCGCCGCGGACGCGGGTCGAGGCGGCCGGATCAGCCGATCCACAGGCCTTCGAGGCGGACCTGGACTCCGTCGCTGGTGCGGTTGACGAAGTTCACCAGGCCGGAATGCCGCCATTGGAGCATGCACATGCGCGGCTGGAACCAGTAGCGTGCACCGATGCGGATGTCGACGCGCGATAGGCGCACAAGACCGTCGTACGCCTCGGCGACGTAGTAGCCAAGGTCCTTGAAGCCGTGCTCGCGCACGCGCAGCGGCCCGGTGACGCACCAGTCAATCAGCCCGGTACGCTGATCCACCTTCATGGCGACGCCGCAGTGGGTAATCGGGCAGCCGCAGGACATGCCCAAGGGACGGCCGATCAGCAGGTCGCCGGGCCGGACGTCCAGCTCGCGCGTGATGAGGGCGTTGTGCGGAATAATCGCCTCGCGCGGGCCGGGCTCCTCGGGAAAATGCTCGAGGTAGAAATCGATTTCACGGCCGAGGCTATCCTGCCAGCTCGCCTCAGCGTGAACTTTGAGCGGCAATCGCCCCGCCACCGCAGTGTCGGGTTGATCACCGTGTGCCACTGCTCTTGAGCAGTGCTCTGTCTCCGTCGCGCTTGAGGAGTTTTCTGGCCGCGCCAGATGAATGCACCGTTCCAACAGTCCCGGTTCGGCATCCAAGCGCCCCGCCAGATCGTCGCACTTCCGAAAGCCACACAGGCCACAATCCAGCCCCGGCAACGTAACTTCTGTGGTCATTCACACTACTCCTGTCGTCAGCGGCGCGCGGCCTGTAATTGGCCGCAACTGCCCCACGGCGCGCCGCAAAATTTCGAGAAATACTTCCAGCTCAGCCTCCGTATTGAAGCGCCCCAGCGTGATTCGCAGCGCACCGCGCGCCCGGAATTCGTCGTAGCCCAGGGCCCTCAGCACGTGTGACGGCTCATTTGCCTTGTGCGCGCTGCACGCACTACCGGTCGAGACCGCCACGCCCGCCTCGTCGAGCGCCAGCAGCAGCCGCATGCCCTCCCCTTCCTGTCCTGCAAACCCGAAACAGGCATTGCCCGGCAGCCGCCGGTAGCGGTGCCCGATCAGATAAGCGCCCGGCACGCTCGCCAGCACCCCTTCAATCAGCCCCTCGCGCAACCCTACCAGTCGCGCACTCTCCACTGCCTGATCCGCACGGCACAACCGCGCAGCCTCTCCCAGGCCGATTATCCCCGGCACATTCTCGGTACCCGAACGCAGACCATGTTCTTGGCCGCCGCCAAAAACCAGTGGCTCGAGCGAAACCCCCTTGCGCACCAGAAGAGCGCCAACACCCTTGGGACCGTGCAGCTTGTGGCCCGAGAGCGACAACAGGTCGATCCCGTCCCGTTCGAGGGCGAGCGGCACATGCCCGGCCGCCTGCACCGCATCGGTGTGAAAGAGGGCCCCGCACTCGTGTGCAACGGCCGCCAGCTCCCGCACGGGCTGAAGAGTTCCGATGACGTTGTTCGCGGCCATGATCGAAACCAGACGCGTTTCGGGCCGCAGGGCAGCGCGGAGTTCGTCCGGATCGACGATGCCGTCCGCACTGACGCGTAGCACCGAGGTGGCGACGCCGTCGCGCCCCAGAACTCGGATGACCTGGCGAACGGCGGGGTGCTCGATGGCGCTCGTGATAACGTGAATGGGCTTGCCGCGCGCTGCGGCGCATACGCCGCGCAAGGCCAGGTTGTTGGCCTCGGTGCCGCTGGCGGTGAAGATGACGCCGTTCTCCGGAGCATTCACGAGCGCGGCGACGTGTCGCCGGGCCTGTTCGACCGCCGCCCGCGCCGCACGCCCTTCCGAGTGCAGGCTGGACGGGTTGCCAAAGTCGCCGTCGAGGTACGGCTGCATGGCAGCGCGTACGCGTGGATCGAGCGGCGTGGTCGCGGCATTATCGAAGTAGATTCTTGGCATGGGGAGCTGGACCTTCCGAGGACGTCTACTCACCGCGGTAGAACGTCTGTTGCTCCAGCGGGCGAACAACGCCGAAATGCGATTGCCAGCCGACCGTCTTCTTGCCGACGCAGATAGTGCAAGTACCCACGGGCGGGTTACCGCGCAGCAAGAGTTCGCCATTGACATCCGGCGTGGCACGAATGCGTTCCACCAGCGGATCAATGCCAATCCCGTGCAGAGCATTGACCTCGCGCACGCGCACGCCGGGAGCGGCGTCGAGGATGCGGGCACGGAATACCTCGCGCTCCGCCTGGGAGATGCGGTCGATCTTCGTCACCACCGCGACATCCGCCAGGCTTAGCATCGGCCCGATCTTGCGCGGCAGGTTCATGCCGCTCGTCGCCTCGAGCACCACCAGGCCCAGCCCCCCATCGACATAGGGCGAACAGCGCAGGCACAGGCCGGCCGTCTCGACCAGCAGGTAACCGGCTCCTTCCCGCTGCGCCCATTGCAATGCCTCGCCCAGGACCATCACACTGCAATGGTCCGGGCACAGTTCGCCGGAATAGACTTTGCGCGTCGGTATGCCGAACTCGCGGGCCAATTCCTCGTCTTCTTCCGCGAACTGCACATCGATCTTGAGAAACGCCACGCCCTCGCCCGCACCCTGCAGCTTGCGGATGATGTGGCGCAGCACTGAGGTCTTGCCGGTCGTGGCCGGCCCGGCACAAATCGCGAGTTTCACGCCAGCGCCTCCAGCTCTTCTTCGGAAAACTGCCCGCCGGAGCGAATGCGCTCGCGGAATTGCGAGAGGATGTCGTCCACGGCCCGCACGCGGTGCGCCAGGCGGCGCTCGGCCGGGCCGCTGCTGATCACCTGCGTCATGGCGCCGCCCGCCATGACGATCCGGAAGTCGGACAACAGCGGGATGTACGGATCGTGCGTAACGAAGACGAAGATCTTGCGGTATTGCCGCAGCAGTTCCAGGGCGCGCAGTCGGTGGATGCCCGCATTCTCGATTTCGTCGAGCAGCACAATGGGCGCATTTCCGATCACCACTGCGTCGGCGATGAGCAGGGCGCGGGTCTGGCCGCCGGACAGTTCCGTCATGCCATAGTGCTGGAGGATGGCCTCGCCGGTGAGTTGATTGGCGAAAGCCAGAGTCTTGCCGACCAGCTCATCAGCCTGCTCGTCATGCGGGTGCCGAACACGGGCGTGTATCCGCAGAAAGTCGCGAACCGGCAGGTCGGAGAGGAAGTTGGTGTGCTGAGTAATCAGGGCGATCGGGTTGTGGGCCGGGTCATCGCGATACTCCGCGAGCGGCGGCTGTCCGTTGATAAGGACCCGCCGTTGCGTGGGCGTGGAGCCGTCGGCCAGCAGCTCCAGGTCATTGATTAGCGTGGTCTTTCCGGAGCCGGTGGGACCGACGACGCTGACGACTTGCCCCATTTGAAATTCAACTGTTCTGACGGATTCCGGCCGGCCGTCCTTGCCACGTCCGCCGGTGAGTGTGATGCGTTCGATCACGCCATGCTCCCTTCCGTTTTGTGCACTCTTATTAGAGTGCGTTTGCACTCTCATGAGAGTGTACCAACCGAACCAACACGCGTCAAGGAGACAAGCGAGTATTGGCGTAAATTGCGTAAAGTCTTTACCCGTAGAGAGTTGCGCGCCACTCCCGATCGACGGGTGGCATAGAAATCCGGATAAATTCCTTACACTCCTAAAGGAGCGTTAGACTGGACAGGCTCAGTTGTTCAGCGCCACGCCCATGGCGATGGCCAGCTTGCGAGCAACATCGGTGTTATCGTAGAACCCCTCGAACAGGTCCGCACCGCGCCCGATCGCGTACACCGGCAGCGGCACGCCCGTGTGGGAGTAGCTGGTCCAGCCCAGGCCCGCCTTCTGATTGAGAATGTGCGTAATGGTGACGGTAAAGGCGTCACGGCTGCCGTGTAGCAGGTAGTCTTCTTCGGCGCTGACAAGCGGCTCGCCGTTGCGACTGCGATCGTAGGCCGCTTCGAGCTTTCGCTGCTCAAACGCGGTCAGGGTAGCGTAGTTCAAGCCGAAGCACCGCAAAACGATGTCCTTGAGCGCCTGATCCATGTCGTCATCGACGCCCGCCCATGGCGTAACCGCCTTGTAAGCATCAAAAACGGGGGCGAAAGCAAACCACGACACGGTCTGGTTTTCGAGCACGCTCCAGAAGCTGTTGTAGCGTGTGCCCGCCCAGCCGATCGACAGACCGCCGGTTTCGTGGTCGCCGGTAACGACAATCAGCGTGTCGTCGGGGTGCTGCTCGTAGAACGCGAGCGCCTCGGCCACGGCCTTGTCAAAGGCGAGCGTTTCGTCAATGGCAGTCCGGGCGTCGTTGGCGTGGCAGGCCCAGTCGACCTTGCCGCCTTCGATCATCATGAAGAAGCCGTGCGGGTTGTCTAAAAGGCGAATGGCCTCGGCCGTGTATTCGGCGAGGGTCAGCGTCTCCGGGTCATGCACGCGGTCGATTTCGTAGTACAGCGCCTGCGAGTCATCCAGGTATGGATCAATTGCGATGGTGCGTGTACCCGGAGAAATCGCGGCGAGTTCAGTCGCGCCGCGCGCGACCGTGAAGCCGTTGGCTTGGGCGATGTCCAGCACGTGCGGCTCGGCGCCGCCGGCGCCGGCCGGCTGCAGAAAGCCACCGCCGCCGAAGAAATCGAAGTCGCTGTTGGCGAGCTGCACGCCGATGTTGTAGTAGTTATTGCGGCTGGCTTCATGGGCGTAGAACACGGCCGGCGTGGCATGGTCAACTGAAACGCTGGTGATAATGCCGACTTTCATGCCCTGGTCCTTGGCCAGTTCAGCGATTGTCACCGCGTCCGAACCATCCAGTTTTTTGGAAATGACCCCGTCGCGAGCCTTAATGCCGCAGGCCAAGGCCGTGCCGGCCGCAGCAGAATCAGTAATGAAGCGATCGGCGGCGTAAGTGGTCTGCAGTCCGCACACTGGAAGCCGGGTCATAGCCAGCGGATAGACCTTGGGGTCAGAAGGCGGATAGGGCTGTGCCGGAATCCCGGTGCTCTGATGAGCGCGCGCCAGGTAGGCTTGAGCGGCCTGGATCTGGGCAATGCCCATCCCGTCGCCGATCAGGAAGAACACGTACAGCGCGCGTGGCGGGCGGTCGGCCGGCGATGGCGTGTCTTCCGAGGCGGCCGCATTTTCCGAGTTGCTGCCTGCAGCACGCATTCCGGCCGCCGGGCGCGAGCCGGTGGCAAAGTTGGTAGCGACGATGGCCAGAATCACGATGCCGATGGCCGCGAACCCCAAGACGACCCTGTGTCGCGGCAACCAGGTGTTGATGGTTCTTCTGCTGGGCATCTGGCTGAAATATATCACAACTTGTTCGAGGTGGTAATCTTTTTCCTCACGGCAGCTCGCGAGGCGCGGGCTGACGCAGGTTGGCTTGCCCGCAATCACAACTGGCGCGGTCGCAGATTTCTCGGATCGAACGGGACTCGATCGCACGCGACTGCCGGGCTTTCGCATTACTTGACGTTTTCTGACAGTGCCCGACAAATCCGCGCTTGCTATCTGCGACCCTGCTTGGCACTCTTCGTAATCACTGGTGCGGTGTGCTTGGCGTCCTAGCCCATGCGCGCTGCGCTGTCGAGACGTGTTGGCGGCGGCGAACCGCCGTGTCAGCCACCGGATCTGATGCGCTTCATCCGGCCCGCGGGATGTCGCACCGCTCTCCTGCCGGCTGGAACTTCCCTCTGCCTAACGGGACCGAGCCTGCGCAGGCTCGCCGCGATCGTACGTGCGTCAAACTGAAGGAGAGAGAAATGACACGCCGACTGCTCCTGGGATGCATGATTGTGGGCTGTGTTTGGCTGCCGGTGTCTGCCGAGCCACCGCCGGAGCAAACGGGGATCAACATCGAAATGCTGGCGAGCATGTCGGAGGAAATCGAGGCCGTAATGGGCGGCGCAGAAGCTCGCAGGCTGCCGAAGTTCGAGGACGTGACCAAGGGCATGAAATCCACGCCCGGCCTGTTCACGCTGTGGTACTACCCGCCGGACATTAAGGACAAAGACCCGGAGAAGCTGCTGTGCCAAATCCCGGAGCGCTTCCTGGGCGAGCAGTTCATGCTGTCCACCAGTATTTCGGGCGGCGGCTTCTTCACCGGCTTTCCGCTGGATGAACGCGTGGTGCGTTGGGAGCTGCAAGACCGGCAGCTCCTGCTAATCGAGCCGCAAACGCGCTATGTCGCCGACAGTTCCAAGGAGGTCAGCGATGCGGTACGGCGCACCTATCCCGACAGCATTCGCGTAGCGGTGCCGCTGGTAACCAAGTCCCCCACCGGCGACCCGGTGATCGACCTGGGGCCGCTGTTGAAGAGCAACTTCGCCGATATCGGCTGGATGGCGTCCTTTGACTTGGATGACCCATTGGGCATTTTTATGCGAGGGGCGCGGATCAACCCCGGCCTGAGCAAATGGACCAAGCGCAAGAGCTTTGAGCTGAACGTCGAGATCGGCGTCGAGTTGGCGATCGCGGCCCGTACCCCGCCGGGCTCGTACGACAAGACGCTGGTGCACTACAGCTTTTGGAAGCTGCCCAGGAGCGATTACCAGCCGCGCATTGCAGACGACCGCGTCGGCTACTTCGTGACGGCCCACCGGGACTGGTCCAAGTCGACTGATGAGCGGGACATCTTCAACCGCTATATCCACCGCTGGCACCTGGTGAAGCGCGACCCCAGCCTGGAAATGTGCGAACCGCGGCAGCCGATCACGTTCTACATCGAGAAGACGGTCCCGGTGCGCTACCGGCGGGCGGTGCGTGACGGCATCCTCGAGTGGAACAAGGCATTCGAGAAGATCGGTTTCGTCAACGCAATTGAAGTGCGGCAGCAAACGGACGACAACGAGTGGAAAGACCTCGATCCGGAAGATATGCGATACAGCTTCTTCCGGTGGATCGTGACGGGCGCCGGGTTCGCCATGGGACCGAGCCGGGCAAACCCATTCACCGGTCAGCTCTACGATGCGGACATCATCTGCGACGATTCAATGGTCCGCTACTTCCAGCAGGAAGCGGAGACGATGCTGCTGCCGTCGGCGCTGGTGGCCCGCAAATTCAACGATCCCGCCATGCGCCAGTTCCTGGAGCGCTTTCCGCACTGGCGCCCGCCGGAGTCGCTGGAGATGGAAGAGGTGGTGGGCGAAGAGCCCAAGTGGGCGGAGTTGCACGAGCGTATGCGGCAGCGCATGAGCAAGCTGGGCAAGCCGTACTGTGAGTACTGCCAAGGCATGAAGCACCAGATGCAATTGGCTGGTGCGGTGCTGGTGAACTTCCCGCCGGAAGTGAAGGAACGCTTCCTGTATGAAGTGCTCAAAGAAGTGGTGACGCATGAAGTGGGCCACACGCTCGGACTGCGGCACAACTTCATGGCGAGTTCGATTTACTCGCTCGAGGAAATCCAGAAGCGGCGCACCACCGACGCGCCGACCTGCGGCTCGATCATGGACTACAACCCGGTACTGTTCACGCCGGAAAACCCGACCGAAGGGCACTTTATCACTCCCGGCATCGGGCCGTACGACTATTGGGCGATCGAGTACGGCTACCGGCCCTATGACGGCAGCTACAAGTCGGCCCGAGCCGAGGCGGAAAAGGGCAAGGGGGACGAAAAAAAGGAGAAGGCTAAGGACGAAGCCGAGAAGGCCGGCAGCGCGGCGGATGAAACGGCCCAAACGCCGCAGCCGGCCCCTGAGAAGACGGAAAACAAGATTTCCAATCTGCCGGACTTAAGTAAGCTTCCACCGGAGATTCGGGACAAACTGCCCGAAATCATGGCGCAACTGCCGCCGGAGGTGATACAGATGCTGGAATCGGGGGCGATCGACTTCGACGAAGGGGCGGATAGCGAGCCGCCGCCGATGCCCAAGCGTGGGGCGCGTGAAATGTCGATGCCGAGCGCGCCTGCGGGGGAAAAAGGCATGCTGCTGGACATCGCGCGGCGCTGCACCGAGCCGGAGCTCGCCTACGCGACGGACGAGGACTGCACCATGATGTCGCCCGACCCGCGCGTGAACACGTTCGACATGTCGAGTGACCCGGTGGGCTGGGCTCGCAGCCGGATCGAGTTGGTCGACAAGCGCATGGCGAACATTCTCGAATGGGCTGTCAAGGATCAGGAGAGCTGGTACCACTTGCGTTCGGCGTTTGTCACGCTGATGTTCGAGAAGGCCACGACGCTGGACTACGTCGGGCGCTATGTTGGCGGGCAGTACTTCACGCGGGCCCACCGGGGTGATGGAGCCGAAGGCGCCCCGCTCGTGTTGGTTGACGCGAAGCTCCAGCGCGAGGCGCTGCGGTTCCTCCAAGAGAACCTGTACAAGGATGACTTCTTCCAGGTTGCGCCGGACGTGCTGAACCACCTGGTGCCGCCGCGCTGGTATCACTACGGCGCTCGGGTCAGCTACAGCATGGATTTCCCCATCCACGATCTGGTCGGGTTCCTTCAGTGGTGGAACCTAATTGACCGGCTCTACCCCAACACGCTTCGCCGCATATACGATGCCGAGCTCAAGAGCACTGCACCCGATCGGCTGACGGCGGCGGAATATCTGCAGACCATTCAAGATGCCTGCTGGTCGGACGCGGTTGACCTGGAACGGCTGAAGAAGGGGGCGTGGTCAGACGCCGAGCCGTTCCTGTCGAGCTATCGGCGCTCACTGCAGCGCGAGTACCTGGGGTTAATGGAATCGCTGGTGAGGTATGGTCCCGGCGGGCTATTGCCGCCGGACGTGCACGCCATGTTGCAGTACTCGCTGCAAAAGCTGAGCACGAACATCGGCGCCGTGCTGAACGCGTCGGGGAACAAGGCGGACTTCGCCTCGCAGGCGCATTTGTCGACCTGCAAGTCGCGCATTGATCGAATTTTGACGTCGGAGTTGCGGGAGTACTAACCCAAGTTAGAGAGCGGCAGGCAAGTTAAGGTAGTCACTGCCTTCGAACGGAAACGGCCCTGGCGCTAGACTGGTGCCAGGGCCGTTTCGCCCCAGAATCAAGAGCCGGCTTACTGTGAGGGCGTTGCGAGAAGTCTGCTTTCGCCCGGCGGCGCGGGCAATTGTGTCACGACACTGAGGTCTACAAAGAAGTCATCTTCGCGGACGTATTCCTCAGGCACTGTGAAGTCCGCCGTTACACCATAGAGAAACTGGTATTCGCCCTGCAATGTGTCCACCCACGTCTGCAGATGCGCCGCGGTGAAGCTGTTCACATGGAAGAGCACGTCTATGACGGCAAACTCACCGGGTTCACGCTGTAACTCGTCCGCAGTGTGCCGCAGCCCGTCCTGCAGCCGCTAGACAACGTACTCGACATACTGCGCTTCACTGAGCGCGGCGAACGACTCAGCCAGAATCGGAAAACTATCGGTGTTTTGCGCCCAATCCGCACTATCGATGCGAAATCCGCGATAGGTCCAGCCGCGCGCCGCGGCCGCCAGGAAGGCCGGCACGCGGCTGACGCCTGCGCCGCCGAACGGCTGGCGGAAAACGGGCGTGAAGAGGGCATCCGGCTCAAGGCCGGCCGGAAGCGCGACGGCATTGAGGAACCCGACCAACCGGTCGAGGTCGGCGGACATCGGCAGGGCCGCCAGCGGCGGAAAGAGGCAGGGCCGGATCCAGATGGCGGGGTCGGCGTGGTAGGCGTGGTAGCCGAGCGTCTGCCCGCCGTCGTACATTTCGCGCAGGGCCGTCGCGAACGCGGTTTCGCCTTCCGCATCAAGCGTTTCTTCGCCGGGGCCCTGAATAAAGAAGACCGCCGTGGCGTTGTTGCGCTCCAGCGTGTTGAGAATCGCGCGTAGGGGCTGGAGCAGCTCGTCCGCGGAATATTCGTCCGGCGGCCGCGCCAAGTCGCCCGGCAGCGGTCCATCGTCGAACGTGAGCACGATCGCGGGCGGTTTCTGGATGGGCGGCGGAAACTGGCATTCAGTGCAGCCCGCCAAGGCGCCAGCACACAGCAGGCTGCCGAGCAGCGCAGGCCAGCGCGGCGCGTGCCGGAAATCCAGCAATGCTCTCTCAGGCGACATCGAATCTGCATCATACTAGAAAATAAGAACGGGTCGGGAGTCTCAGTATTTAGCGCTCGCGAACCACCAATGAGCCGCCTCCACTTGACAGCCGCAGGCGATCTGAAAGACTGACGCCCTGCCGCCGGTTGGTTTCCAGGTGCATAGGCGCGATGAAAGCCATAAACCCCGCATTCCGCCTTTCGATGCTTGCGCCCGTGCCCTATGCCTGGCACCTTCACAGCCGCACGCGCGCTTTAGCCGACCAGTTCGCCCGCCGCGGGTTGCGCGTACGCTACGTGGCCCCGCCCACGCCGCGCGCCATGTTGCGGCATTGGATTGCGCCGTGGCGCGAGCGCCGGGCCGGAAAGGTGGAGCTAGTCTGGCCGCTGCCCGCCCCGCCGCTGCATTGGCAGCAACGCCTGCGTCTGGTCAACGCAATCGCAGCGCTCCAGGCGAGGTGCATCGCCCCTGATTCGGACGGCACGCCTCATGTCATCGTAGCCGCGACCCCTTTATGGACGCCGGTGGTCGCGCATGCGCCGTGCGACCTGCTGATCTATGATTGCCTCGATGATCCGCTGGTTCACGCTCGCGCTAGCAGTAGCGAAATTTATCGTCGCTGGCACGAGGAGTTGTGCCGCCGGGCCGACGTGATCGTCGCGGTTTCTGCCGCGTTGGCCGAGCGCCTGCGCGAAACGTGCGAGCGCCGGGTCGTGGTTTGCGGAAATGGCGTAGACGCGGACGCTTTCGGCGCGCTTTCAAATCGCGAATCGCCAGCCCCTTCAGCCCGGCTCTATGAAACATGCGATCCAGCATTGCGCGACTGGTTCGCCTGGTGGCGCGCGCATCCCAACCAGCCAGTCGCCGGCTTCGTTGGCTCGATCGACCGCTGGGTAGATGTGGAACTTCTGGCGGCCACGGCCCGCGCTCTGCCGCACGTTCAATTCGTCGTGGCCGGCCCCGAGCGGTACCGGGGCCTGGCCGCGCCGCTGGCCGGAATTCAGAACGTGCATCGCATCGGGCTGGTTTCTTATAAGGCTGTTCCGGCGCTGATCGCGACGTTCGATGTGGGGCTGATTCCGTTCCGGGCCGGGCCGATTGCCGCGGCGGCCGATCCGCTGAAGGTCTATGAGTATGCGGCCGCCGGGAAGGCGGTCGTGTGCTCCGTGCCGTTGCGGCTCGACGATCCGGATGCGCCTCTGGTCACCGCGGAAACGCCGGCAGCTTTCGCAAGCGCCGTCGCCGCCGCAGCCGCCGCCGCGGCGCAATCACCGAACGATTCCGCCGCACGCGAGCAGCGCATCGCGTTCGCACGTCGCCATACATGGGCGGCGCGTGCGGAGCAATTCCTCAACCTGATTGCGAAAGAGCGGAGCCGGGGCGTGTCCCCCCGAAACCCCGCCAAGCCGTAGCAGAGCCGGGGCGTGTCGCCCGGGATTACCACCAATCATTCCGCCAGGCGGCGGTAAAGCGCCGCATGCTCCGCGGCGCAGCGATTCCAGGAGAACTCGGCAGCACGCCGCGGCCCCCAGTCGGCCAAACGCTCCGCCAGGGCATCGTCCTCGATCACCGATTGCATCGCCGCGCGGATCGCCGCCGGATCGTTCGGCTCGACCAACAGCCCCGCCTCCCCCACTACTTCGGGCACCGAACTCGCCGCACTCGCGATGACGGGCGTACCGCTGGCCATCGCCTCCAGTGGCGGCAACCCGAAGCCCTCATAGAACGTCGGCCAGACCAGCGCACGCGCGCCACCATAGAGCATGGCCAGCGACTCGTCCCCCTGATAGCCGAGCAGCCGCACCTGCTCGCCGACGCCGTGGGAGCGAGCGATTCCCGCAATGTCGACCGCACCCCAGGCCTGCCCGCCCGCGATCAAGAGCGGAAACTGCGCGCGCAGCTTTGTCGGGAGTCCGGCGTATGCCTCGACCAATCCGGGCAGGTTCTTACGTGGCTCAATTGCACCAACGTACAACAAATAGTTCGCCGGCAGATTGCGAGCTGCCAGCCAGGCTTCTACCGCCGCGCGCGGACGCGGATGGAAAGTCTCCCGCGCGCCAAGATGAATTACGGTGACGCGCTCCGGCCGTACGCCCAGCAGTGTGATCATCTCCGCCTTCGTGGAGGCGGAAACAGCTATGAAATGGGCGCTTTGTGCCACGGCGCGCTTCAGGCCGCGTTCCTGCCACCGCACGCGATCTGTAGGATGCCATTGCGGGAATCGCAGCACCGACAAGTCGTGAATTGTCGTCAGCGTGATTCCGCCCCAAGGTCCTGGCACGTGCGCCGGCTCGTGATAAATTCGGCAGCGAAGAGCGCGCCCGACGCCGCGGAAAGCGGCTTGATAGCCGGTTTCAACGACAAACCGGAGCCAAGGCGCGATGTCCTGCCGTGCACCCTGCCGCGGTGCGCGGCTGTGGTTTAGAGTATCTAACCGTTCGCGACTTCGTGCGAGCCGCGCGAACGGCCCGAATAGCCTGATCGCCGGGTCGGCCAGCGGCACGCGCGCCGTGAGTTCCGCGATATAGTGACCAATCCCGGTGCGCGGGCCGCGCAGGATGCGATCGTTGATGATCACCCTTAGAACTTGGCCGGACATGGCTGCCGACGGTAGCCGAGCCAAAAACGCCCCGCAAGCCGCGGTTGGCGGCAGATGGCTGGCGTGGCATACTGCCCCATCTACTTTGCGCTGCGAGTCAGAGGCGGCCGGGCGCATCTGGCTTACGGCTGAGAGCTGCTCAGAGCTTGGAGGACGAATATGGCGTTGATGGTTGGAGTCTCTGGCGTTCGCGGGTTGGTTGGTCAGACGCTGACGCCGGAACTGGTACTCGAATTCGCCCGCGCCTACGGCACGTTTCTGGATGGCGGCCGGGTCGTGCTGGCCCGCGATTCCCGGCCCAGCGGCCCGATGTACGCCGCCGCGGCCGCGGCCGGATTGCTGGCCGCCGGCTGCCAAGTGACGGACCTGGGCGTGGCTATGACTCCGACCGTGGGACGAACCATCATCGAAGGCAAATACGCAGGCGGAATGAGCATCACCGCCAGCCATAACCCCGCGCCCTGGAACGGCCTGAAATTCTTTACCAACTTGGGCTTCGGGCCCAGTACGGAAGACGCGCGCCAGATAGCGCACATTCGCGAGCAGCGCCGCTTCCGCGACGCGCAAAGCGGCTTCAGCGCTCCGCAGGTCGACCGCGAGGCCGGCCAGCGGCACGTGCGCGCGGTGCTGGCCGCGCGCGAAGTGGACACCTCCGCCCTGCGCGCCACAAAGGCCGTCCTGGATAGCGTCAACGGGGCCGGCTGCGAGCATAGCCCGGCGCTGCTCAAGGGTTTCGGCATCGATCTGGTGCATATCAACGGCGAACCGACGGGCGATTTCGCCCATCCGCCCGAGCCGCTCAGCGAAAACTTGAGCCAACTTTGCCAAACCGTGCGCACCACGCGGGCCGCCATCGGCTTCGCGCAAGACCCGGATGCGGACCGCCTGGCCATTGTTGACGAAAACGGAACTTACATCGGCGAGGAGTACACGCTGGCCCTGGCCGTCGAGTCGGTGCTCTCGCGCCGCCCGGGGCCAATCGCCGCCAACCTCAGTACGTCGCGGATCATAGACGACCTGGCGGCTCGATATGACGTGAAGGTCATCCGCACCCCCGTGGGCGAGGCGCACGTGGCCGCGGCGATGTTGCAGGCCGGCTGCGTGGTGGGCGGGGAGGGCAACGGCGGTGTCATCGATCCGCGCATCTGCAATGTGCGGGACAGCCTGTCTGCGATGAGTTTGGTGCTTCAACTGCTGGCCACCTCCGGTAAGACCGTCAGCGAGCTGGTCGCCGCCCTGCCGCGCTACGCCTCCATAAAGCAGAAATTCGCCTGCCCGCGCGAGCGGATTCAGGCCGCGGTGAGCGCGGTTACAGCCAAATTTGCGGACTACAATCCGACTACGACCGACGGGGTCCGGGTGGACTTTCCCGCCGGCTGGGTGCATGTGCGGGCCTCGAATACCGAGCCGATAATCCGGATCATCGCTGAGGCAGACAGCATGGCGGCGGCCGACGAACTGGTCGCGCAGGTTCGGCAGGCGGCCGGTGTGTAAGCTACGGAACCGTGCTTTATGATGCGGTTGTTCACTCGCGGCCTGGGTGGGGCCGAAAGTAAGAACGGTCGTAGGACCGATATAGTTTGCCGTGCACTCAATTGATGGGTAGGACTCGATGAATCACGTTCGCACCTTCGTCGTCGTGCCATCATTGCCTGAGCCGCTCGAGCCGCTACGGCAGCTCGCCTACAACCTCTGGTGGTCTTGGAACCACTCGGCGCGCGAGCTTTTTCGCCGGCTGGACGTCGAGCTGTGGGAGCGCGTCTACCACAACCCGGTCGCCATGTTGTGGCAGATCGGCCAGGACCGCCTGGAGCAGGTGGCCAACGACGATGCCTACATGGCGCAACTGCAACGCGTCGTCGACTCGTTTTACGTTTATCTGAACAGTCGCACCTGGTACGAGGAACGTTTTCCGGGCCGCCAGGACGAAATGGTCGCGTATTTTTCGGCCGAATTCGGCGTTCATGAGTCGCTGCCAATCTATTCGGGCGGCCTGGGTGTACTGGCCGGCGACCATCTCAAAGCGGCCTCGGATCTCGGCATTCCGCTGGTTGGTGTCGGCCTGATTTACCGCCAGGGCTATTTCGAACAGCAACTGACCGAGGACGGCTGGCAACTCGAAAGCTATCCCAGCTACGACTTCCATCAGCTTGCGGTCACGCTGGTCAACGATCCCTTCGGCAATCCGTTGAAGATTCAGGTACAGCTCGGGCGTCGGCAGCTTACGGCCCAGATCTGGCTGGCCCAGGTCGGCCGCGTCAAACTTTACCTGCTCGACAGCGACATACCTGATAACGAGCCTGACCTGCGCATGGTCACGGCCCGGCTGTACGGCGGCGACCGCCGCATGCGCATTCAGCAGGAAATCCTGCTCGGCATCGGCGGTTTGCAGGCGCTGCGCGCCGTCGGAATCCGCCCCAAGGTTTGTCACATGAACGAGGGACATGCCGCGTTCATGGCCCTGGAGCGCATTCGTCAGGCCATGGAGGAATTTGGGCTGACTTACGGCGAGGCGCGCGAAGCAACGGTGGGCGGCAACGTCTTTACGACGCATACGCCCGTGCCGGCCGGCATCGACCGGTTCGATCCACGCTTGGTGATCGACCAACTCGGCTGGATGGCGTCGGCCCTCGGCCTATCCACCGACGAGTTTCTTGCCCTGGGCCGCGAGGCCGGCGGTCTGGGCGACAGCGATTTCTGCATGCCGATTCTCGCCCTGCGCCTGTCCTTCCGCAGCAACGGCGTCAGCCGCCTGCACGGCCAGGTGGCCGCCGGCATGTGGCAGACGCACTGGCCGAAGGTGCCGCGCGAGGAAATCCCCATCACCTACATCACCAACGGCATCCACACGCGCACCTGGATTTCGGCGGAAATGGCTGAGATCTTCGATCATTACCTCGGGCCGAACTGGGCCGAGGCGCCGCCCCGGACGCGGCTATGGGAACGCGTCGAGGTCATTCCAGCCGCCGAGTTGTGGCGCGTCCACGTGCGCCGCCGCGAGCATCTGATCGCCACGGTTCGCACCCGCCTGCGCGAGCAGCTAAAGCGGCGCGGCGCGCCGCCGGCCGAAGTGAAGGCGGCCGACGAAGTGCTGGATCCTTCGGCCCTGACGATCGGCTTCGCGCGGCGCTTCGCGCCGTACAAGCGCGCTACCCTGATCTTGCGAAACCTCGAACGCCTGGCCGCGTTGCTGCGCAACAACGAGCGACCGGTTCAGTTCATCTTTGCCGGCAAAGCCCACCCGGCCGACGGCGCGGGCAAGGAGCTCATTAAGCAGTTGTGCGCGATCTGCGCCCGCCCCGAGTTCCGCCGGCGGATGGTGTTCCTCGAAAATTATGACATGCGCCTGGCGCGCATCCTCACGCAGGGCTGCGACGTCTGGCTGAACAACCCGCTGCGCCTGCACGAGGCTAGCGGCACCAGCGGCATGAAGGGCCCGCCCAACGGCAGTCTGAACCTCTCCTGCCTCGATGGCTGGTGGCCCGAGGCTTATAACGGCGAGAACGGCTGGGCGATCGGCGACGGGCGCGTGTACGACGACCTGGCCTACCAGGACCATGTGGAGGCCGAATCGCTCTACAACCTGCTAGAGCGCGAAATCGTGCCGCTCTTCTATGATCGCACGGTGGACGACATCCCCCGCAAGTGGCTGGAGCGCGTCAAAGAGTCAATCCGCACCATCGTCCCCGTCTTCAGCACGATCCGCATGCTGCGCGAGTACACCGAGGTCATGTATGTCCCCGCCTTACAGCGCGCCGAGCGTCTCAGCGCGGACGACTTCACCGTCGCGCGGCGGCTGAACAGTTGGAAGCAGGCCCTCAGCCGCGAATGGCACCAGGTGCGCATCGAGGAGGTCGACGCCAACGCTCAGGAACGCCTCAAGGTCGGCGATAAGCTGCCCATTCACGCCCGCGTTCACCTGGGCACCATTCGGCCGGAAAACGTGGCGGTCGAGGTCTACGCCGGTCCGGTTGATAGTACCGGCGGCATCTCGCACGGCCGCCCCGCGCCCATGCAGCACACCAAGGAGAACGGCAACGGTGTTCACGAGTTTGACGGCGTGCTGCCCTGTACGGTCAGCGGTCAGCATGGCTTCGCCATCCGCGTCGTGCCGGCGCACGAAGATTTGGCCGACCGGTACGAGCAGGGGCTGATCGTCTGGGGATAGCGTCGAAGCCGCAGCCTACCGGACTTCGTCGATCGCGGCCTTCAATGCGGGTAGGCCGCGTTCGATGGTCTTGCGATCCACGCAGAAGCTGAGGCGCATGTAGCCGGGGCGTCCGAAGCCGCGGCCCGGGACCGCCAACACGCGATGCTTCACCAAAACCGCGATGAACTCGGCGTCGTCGGCGATGGGCGTCTTCGGGAACGCGTATAGCGCGCCGCCGGGCACTTTCAGGTCGTAGCCGTAAGACAATAGGGCGTTGCACAGCAAATCGCGGTTCTGGCGGTAGAAGTCCAGGTCGCAGCGAGCATCGGCGCAGCGGGCGATCACGCGCTGCATGAATGCCGAAGCGTTCACGAAGCCCAGCGTGCGGTTGAGCATGGTCATGGCCGCCAGCACTTTCTCGCGCTGTGGCACGGAGTGCGGCAC
>ERZ795052.1187-NODE-1187-length-36486-cov-9.472674_pt1 | contig 36486 bp, 18 predicted proteins | sample MGYA00375136_ERZ795052 | MGnify/ENA primary metagenome ERZ795052 (study PRJEB30181, sample SAMN05720156) | activated sludge metagenome | isolation source: Anaerobic digester | place: Japan | collected 2015-05-26 ... | reverse complement strand
CCGTCCGACTGGCGCCGAGGTTCTCCGCCTTCCACGCCATCCCCGTGAAGGAGGAACCCGCGCCGATCTTCGCGACGACGGCGCTGCCGCCCGACGGGACGGGATCATCGCTCGCGCGTCCGAAGTCGGCGACCACCTGCGTAGCCGTGAGATCCGCGAACGAGAGGCCGTCCATTGCTTCCGCATCGACATCGAGCGTCAAGGTGCCGAACGACCCCGCGAGCGTGCCCGTGCCGGAGAAACGGCTGGCGGCATCTGTCGTGCCCGCAACACACTTGACTGTACCTTCAGCGACCTCGAAGCCGCCACCGTTCGCGACCTTCACCGTGGATGACGCCAACTCGGAGTAGACGGGCAAGTTGTCCACCATCGCCACGTTCAGGTCGTTCGTGAAGACGAGCGTGCCCGCCCCGGTCTTCGTGAAGCGTCCCGTACCGCGTAGCGGAATCGCGAGGGTATGGGTGACACCCGCCGCCGTGATAAGCTCGCCGCCGCCCGCATCGGCACGGAGGCAGGTTGTCGCGGGGCTTATCGCCGTCGAGATACCGCCATTCAGCGTGAACTGCGCGTAACCGCCATCAAACGCGATCGCCGCCGCAGTGTTGTTGTTCTGCGCGAGGAAGCGATGCACCTTCATGCCACCGCCGCTTGCAAGGACAAAGTCACCCGCAGCATTGTTACCCAAATAGAGATTCTGCGGGGTACGCACCTCGATGCACCCGCCGTCCTCCACGCGCACGTCAAGGTTGTGGTCGAAATACACACCGCCCGTTGGCGTGCCGGTGGCGCGGCGCATCAGGCCGCCTTGACCGATACGGATCATCGGTGCCATGCCGCCAGCGACCGGCGCCCTGAACATCCAAGTGATGTCCAGCGTGCTGTTCGTGATCGCGAGCGTTGTCTGCGGCGTATCGGTGTTGCCGCTCTGCTTGCTGTAGCCGATGTCGAGTCCATTCGCCGTAAGATGCGCGTTATCGAGGATCAGTTTCGCGGCGGGACACCCCTGCTTGATCTGTACATCCATCAACATGTGAAAACCGTTGCCACTACCCACGTCATAGGTGACATCCTTCAAATAAAGCTCCGGTGTGACAGTGGTGTTCCAGCCGCTGCCACCGAGAGAGCAGTGATGCTCCTGCTTCACGATGGAGACACCTTTGCCCTGTCCTTGGACAAATACCTTGCCGTCCAGCATTGAGAACTGTCCCACGCCATTCCAACTTGTAACCTCACCGTTCGACGGTACAAACGTGCCGCCCACATCTTGGTTGCTACCGCGCCCTGTTGCGCCGCGCACGGAAAGGGTGGTAGTGCCGCTGGGCGCATTGAGCGTGAGTGTACCCGCGCCCGTCTTCACGATGCCGCCGCCGGCCGTATCTGTGTAGCTGACCTTCAGGTCATCAAACGTGAGGTCGCCCACGATGTCCAACACCGCGCAGTATTCACCCGCGATACGTAGCGGACGCGTGAGGGATGTCGCCTCGCCTGTATAGCGGAAGGTGCAGTTGCTGATTGTGATCGCAGACGCGCTGGCGGAGTGCGCGCCGAGCGCCGCCGCCGAAGCAAACGCCGTCACACCGCGGTTGAGCTTCCAGTCACCGGACATCGTGACGGTGTTCGTGCCGGCCAACGTGAGCGTGCCGGGACCGTCCTTCACCAAGGTCGAGGAATTACGCACAGGCGCGGATACCGTGAGCGAACTGCCCGCGACCACAGAAACGCCATCCGCCACATAGAGCGCATCGTCACCCGAAAGCGTGACGGGGACCGCCGCCTGCACGGCGAGCGAACCCACTGCACCCGCAGCGTCCATCGTGATCGCGGCGCCCGAAACCACCGTTGCTACGTCGTTGTGCGTAGGCACGCCTGTGGGCGTCCAGTTGCCGGAGAGGCCCCAAATGCCCGTACCGGCATTCCAGGTGTACGCGCCGGAGGTCGCCGACGTCACCGTCACGAACACAGTCCGGCTGTCTCCGCTCTGCGTGAACGCATAGCTTTTGCCCTTCTCGGGATTACCCACCATGATCTGCGCGAACTGATCCGCCGTAAGCGCCGTGCCGAGCGTAAGGACCGTGTGCGCATCGTCGAGCGTGTAGTCCGACGGCAGATCGATTATCAGAGATCCTGTGAAGGCAATCGAGTCAGCCGTAATGGACGCCGAGGCGTCCAAAAGCACAAGACGTGCGCCCTCGGCGATCTCAAGCGCATTACCAAAGCGCGAAGTGCCGTTCGTGAATGCGAGCGCGCCCTGCGCGACGACGGTCCGTGGATGGGAGGAGTTGCGCATCACCGTGAGCGTGCCGAGACCGGTCTGCGTGAAGGTTGCGGAAGTGGCGCCACCCGCCGCTGTGAAGTCTTGGTCGAGCGTCACATCGAAGTGCTTCGAGTCGAGCGTGAAGCCGCGCGCGCCGAGTGTCGCCACACAACCGCTCATGAACGGGACCGGCGGCTTAGAGGTGCCGGAGACGGCGAGCGTGCCGCCATCCGCCGTAAACGTCATCGTCTGCGAACCGTCCACAGGCGAGCCGCCGTACACGGCACGCACAGCGAGCAATGCGTTGGAAGAGAGCGAGACGGCAGTGTTGCCCACCACCGTGCTCTTGTTCGTGAGGGCCGATCCCGTGCCGCCGCGTAACTGCGCGTTGCCGGAGAGGATCAACTCCGCGCGCGAGGTACCGCCCATCGTCATTTCGATCGACGACTGATTACTGAGCGTGACCACGGCGTCGTCCGTTGCCTCAAAGCGGCCGTAGGCGTCATCCGTGTTGGGTGCCAGGCACATCCAGTTGCCGACAATGGGGCTGACGGAAAGCGTGGCGCGGTCCTTGAGCGCCACGTAGGCGCGCGCCTGTTTCGCGTTCCCCATGTAAAGCACACCGCCACAGACAACCGCGGCGTCGTCTTGCGCCAAAAGATACCCCACGGCATTCGAGGACGAACCCATATAGAAGCTAGACGCACCGTCGAAAAGACCGTGGTCCGTCACCGTCACAATACCGGTGGAACACTGCGTGTTACCGAAATAGACGGTATTATGCGAATAGAAGGATGCGTTCTCACGAACGTCGATGCGCCCCTCGTTGCGCAGGTTCACAGCGCTCGTATTGCCCGCACCGAGCATAACGCCGTTCGTAACCTCCATGCGCGCCGTGCATGTGAGGTCCAGCAGTCCGATCGACTGCCCTAACCTCGCTGTGGTGGCGGACCGGTTCCCAAGGAAAAGTCCGCCCCGCGAAACGACTACTGCGTCATTCGTGACATGTACCCAAGTGGGGCCGGCGTTTGCATTCCCATCCTTGAAGTAGATGCCATTGATCGAATGACGTCCTCCCAGAAACGTAGTGTGCGTAACGGCATTACCACGCTGCTGGATTTCGGCGGAGCCGTTGAGCGTCGCCTCAGGATGAATGGTGAAGTGTACCTCGCCGCCGTTTGAACCGAGGTAGAGTGGCTTGGCTATGTCGAGCGTTCCGCTCCAGAGGTCGAATTCCTGCTTCGTCGCACCCGTCGATTTCCAAGTGAAGAGGGCATCGTCAAAACGCCAGACGCGGACTGTGTTTGACACCGTAGAGAGACCTTCGAAATTAAAGATGTGTGTGCCCGTGAGATTCTGGGAGAACGGCACACCCCACCAGCCGTTGGTGGCTCTCAGGCCCTTCTTTTCCCAGTAGGTGCCGCGCGTGTCGAGTGTGAGCGTGTGCGTACCATTGCCCGTGCCGAGAAAGACCGTGCCGGAGTTCTCGACGAGACCCTCCGGCGGAACCTTAATCGTCACGTCGTTCGCCTGAAAGCTGATGCAACCGTATTTTCCGTCGATGCCGTTTGCCGGCAACTCGCCATCCCAGTTTGCGGCATCATTGTAAAAGCCCTCCGTCACGGAGTCACGCCACATCACGCGGTGAGCCGGGTCCAGACCCGCGAGAGCCGCAGAACACACCATGCACACGCATGCGAAAATCATCGTTTTTTTCATGTTCGACCCCTTTCTCAAAACTTCAGGCAAATAAGTGAATGGACAAGCCACGAAGGCCCATCGCTCTCTCCCCTACCCGATCCTTGGCTACTCCCCGTGCAGGTACCACGTCCCATTTAGACAAGCAGACCCACCACTTGGATCAGAAGATAGGTCATTATACGCATCTCTGCTCCCACCGTCAACGCCGACACTTTTCTGCCGACACTTTTTCAAGCGAATCGGTTGGTGACAGGGGTGCGAGTCGAGTGCGTGTTTTGTACCCCTTCCGGCTCTCAAAAGTCAGACGAACAGTGCGGTGACAAGAGCCGCGCTGTGCGCGGGTCGCGACACCACTTTGCCACCACACTCGTGCTTTAAAAGCGGCGTCGCGCGGGATACCGCTTGCCGCCGCACTGGTTTGTTTTGTGTGGTTCGTGGTTGTCTATAAAACGCCGAACACAGAACGCCCAACGCCGAAGTGTTCAACGCCGAAGCGAGAAAAATCCTAACTCCTAAATCCTCAATCCTAAATCGACGCGCTGCGCGAGCCACTGCGTGGTCACAATAAGACAATCCGCCCCAGCCGCGTGAAGAGCAGGGTAGGGGTGACGTGCTCGGGAGACAGGCCGAGCAGTTGCGCGGCGGCACGGGCGTAGTCACACATCTGGCCGGTGTAACCGCGGGCGGTTTCTTGAATCTGCTGTTCCGTCGCGATGCGGTTGCTCTTGAAGTCGATAATCGTCGCGTGTACGGGGCGTCCCGCCGCGTCTCTCTCAATCACGAGGCGGTCGAAGCGTCCGCTCATGAGCTGCTTTTGCCCGTCGATGTTGACAAGCAGGTTGAACGGAGCTTCGATCCAAACTTCCGCTCTTCCTGCGGTAGGTCTCGAAAGCGCTTTTTGTACCTCGCTGTTTTGCAGGCACGCTCTGAACTGGCGCTCGACATCGCCCAGCAAAATTGCGGACTCTGTGGACTCTTGTCGCCATTCGGTGATGATGCGCTCGATGTCGGTCTCTTCAAGCCACTCGATCTTTTGGAAAAGGCGGTGGATGGCGGAGCCGAAGGCGCGTACGTCGCCAGCCTCAGCATTGAACAACCACTGGGCCGGGAAGGTGTGGCCGTCGAGGTGTTCTTTTGAAGGTTCGCGCAAAATGATGTCGGTCGTAAACCCAATACGGAGCGGTGCGGCTGGACTCTCCGGCGCGTCGGCTGTCGGTGCTTGGTGTTGCTGGAACCAATCAGGGTCGCCGTGAGTGTAGAGCTGCGTGAATCCGCCTGGCCCCACATCCGGAGGAACGTCGGACTGCAAGCGCTCGCGCAGCAAATCGACCTCGCTGGCGGTGGTCGGGTTTTTCGCCCTCTTCGGCACAACCAAGTACATCGCCCGCTGGGCGCGGGTCATGGCCACGTAGAGCACGCAGAGTTGGGCGAAGTTCGCGTCGGCGCGCGCGGCGTCGTAGGCGTCCACCGGTGCGCCGCCTGCGGCTTCCAGCACTTGACGGTTTGGCGGGTTGAGCATCCAGTCGTCGCCCGCCAGAAGTTGCGGCGTTTTCGGTTTTTCAAAACTGTCGCGCCGGGCCTCAAAGGGGATCACGACCAGATCGAATCCCAGCCCCTTGGCCTGGTGGACGGTCATCACGCGTACCGAACCTGCGGCGGCATCGGATCGGGTCTCATAGGATTCGATATGATCCGTGAAGCGGTCGGGGTCGCACACGCCCAGCGCATCGAAACTTTCGGCGGCCGTCAAGAACTCGCTCAGGCGTCGCTGGCTGAAGGGGTCTAAGTCGCCCAGCTTTTCGCCCCACTCGCGCAGCGTGGCGGCGAACCCGCGCATCTGGAGCGATCGCAATAAGACCACCGGTAGCGCGTCGTATCCGATGTCTGCGCAGGCGCTTCCTAGCGGACTCATCTGGAGATGGCGCAGGGCGACCGTGTCGCCGGGGTGCGTGGCGTAATGGACCAGTGCCAGCAGCAGGGTCACGACCGGATTGTCGGTGATGCCGCCTTTGCCTTCATGCACGCACGGCACATCCGGCAGCAGGCGTCGGAGCGCATCCACACACGCACGGCCGGTCTTGTTGTTGCGCACGAGCACGGCGGCTGTCAGTCCGCGCTCGATGGGCTGGGTCTGTTTCAGGATCGCCGCGACAGCCTCGAACTGGGCGGGACATCCGGCATCTTCTTCGCCGTCGTCGGATTCGGTCGGCGGCGCTGCATTTGTTTTCGGGGGTTCGTATTCGAGCAGCGAAACGAACCCCGCCCCTTCGTTTGTCCTTGCGCTTTCGTGGTACGTCCAGGCGCGGGCAAAGGCTTGGACGGCAGCGGCACGCAACCCCGCCTGTTCACCGATGGACGGCGTCCAAGCGGCGAGATCATCGAATGTCTGGTTGACGGCATCGATGATGGCCGGCAACGAGCGGTGGCATGTTTGGATCGATTCGCTGACGATGGCGCGCGCGCCACCGCCCTGATACTTCTCTTGAATCTCGTTGAAGAGACGGTAGTTGCCACCGCGCCACCCGTAAATCGACTGCTTGATATCGCCCACAAAGAAAAAGGATCGCGCGTCGTCCTGGATGACTTCGTCCACGAGGTTCGCGAGCGCGGCCCATTGCGTGTCGCTCGTGTCTTGGAACTCATCCATCAGCCAGTGATCCAGCTTGCCGTCCAGACGGTAGTCGATGTAGAGCCGGTTCGCCGCGTCGGGGACGCGGCTGGGCGCGTGGTTGTCGGAGCCGAGAAGGCGCGAAAGGTCTTCGAAGGTGAAATGCCCGTCGCGTGTCTGCGCGGCGGCGTAGCTTTCATCATAACGGGCGAGCACGGCACGCAGCCCCTGTGTCTGCCTCAGTGCGCGCTTGATCTCCTCATCGATCGCATGGCACAGCGCAAACCGCACACCATCCCATAACGGCTGGGGGAGCGGGTACTCTTTGTTGTAGTAGACGAGCGTGGGCGGCTGGGGACTTGCGGCACTCTGCAGAAGTTGAAGCGAGGCTTTGTCGGTCCATTGCGGCCATGGCTTGTCGATCGCATGCGATAGGGCGGCGGTTGCGGTTTCCGCGAGCCGGTTGCCAAGTTGGGCCGGTCGGCTTGCGTCGCCGAACACCGTGCGCAGACTTTCGGCCAGTGTATCGGGCGGCGGATCGCTGGGGCCGGCCTCCCACCAGCGGTCGGCCTGCGGCCAGATGCGCTCTCGGTCGCCCCAGTGCCACGCCTGTGCGCCGTGCGTCCGATAAAAGGCGTGGTAGTCCATGATCAGTCTATTCAGGACGGACAACAGCCGCTTGGTCTCGCGTCCGTGCTGTGACATGCGGAAGGCGCTCAGGAACGCCTCCTGCCAGTTCGCTTCGAGCGGGGATCGCGGATCGAGAAGGCGGGTCAGAATGGATAGGCGCGTGGCTTCGGCCTCGCCGCCGTTGTTATCCATGGGGCGCGTTTCGGGTGGCACGCCCAGCTCCAGCGGGAAGGCGCGCACGACGCCGAGGATGAAGCTGTCGAGCGTGCCGATCCGCAGGCGGTGGCCGTGGTCGAGCAGGGTGCGCAACAGGCGTAGGTAATCGTTCGCCTCGTCGGGGGGAACAAACCCTTCCTTCTCAATCGTTGCGGCGGTTTGGCCGCGCTTTTTATCGTCGGTCACGGCCGCGCAAAGATGCTCGACGATCTTGTCGAAAATTTCACCCGCCGCCTTGCGGGAAAAGGTGAGGGCGCAGATGCGATCCGGTGCCACACCGGCGGCCATCAGGCCGATGTAGCGGTGGGCGAGGCGGAAGGTCTTGCCGGTTCCGGCCGAAGCGGAGATGGAGCGGTTCTGAACGAGGTTCATGCGTCGGCCCTCCAAGGACATGTCGGCGGTTCGATGGTTTTCGTGGCGTCGCCGAGCAGCACACCGGCGAAGTCATCCGCAAACCGAGGACGCCCCGCTTGCTGGAAATCACCCGCCTTGATGCGCTCGACAACAGCTTCGACGCAGGTCATGGCGGAGGCATGCAACGCATCCGTGTAGGTGTCCCACAGGTTGAATGCGACGCTACCCAACGCGCTCGACAGGCTGACGTAGCCGAGCCGGATCTCGCCCGGGCACTCCTGCTTGGCAAGCTCGCGGTACAGCGGCAACTGCAAATCGACCCAACGCTTGTCGATTTTGCTGTTTGCGATAAGCTCCTTGGGAATCTGAGCCGCCGCTAAAAATTCATTGTCGCCGAAGGACGGCCCCACATGCACTTCCGCCGGAGGCTTTGCCTTGTCTGAAGTCTTGTAGTCGAGTATGCAGTAGACCGCCTTCCCGTCTTCAATCCTTTTGTCAATACGGTCGATCTGGCCGCGGACGGTGACGCCGTTGATCTCGATGCATTTGCCTCTGTGCTCTTCGTGCTGGATGATCTCCCAGCCGTCGGCGTGCCAGGCGACTTGCTTTTCGGCGAACATCTTGAGCCGTTGCACGGCGCTGTTGACGGCCAGTTCAACGCCCAGCCAAGGCCGTGCGCCGTAACGCGCGCGCATCAGTTCCCGCAACTTGTCCTCCATCCAGCGTCCCAGCCGCTCGGCGTCGTCGCACGCCCACAGGCCGCGGTCAGCGGCCATCTGGTCGAGGACGGCGTGAATCAGGGTGCCGAAGGCCAGCGCGTCCAGCTCGCGTTCGCGGTCGTCCTGCGGCTCCATGTCGAGTACATGCTTCAGGTAGAACAGGAGCGGACTTTCCAGATAGTCGCGGAACAGCGTCGGACTCAACACCTGCTTGCGCCGTTGGTTGAGGCTGTCGGACGGTACGCGCCCCGGATCGAGTTTGAATCCGATGGTGAAGGCCGATGCCGTGCCCGGCGGCGGTATCTCGCGGAAAAGTTTTTTCGCGCGCGCCACCAGCTCGGAGTCGGGGCACCGGAAGAGCAGGCGCGAGGGACGGAGCGGGTCGCCGCCAGCGGAGGTCTTGCCGACAATCAGGATGACGCGTCCTCCGCTGCGGCGTTGCGCGAGCAATGCTTCCAGCACGTAGGCATCGCGCGCTACGCGTAGGCGGTCGTCGCGCAGACCAAGCCGGGTGCGCAGCGAATCCGGCAGAAAGATGTCGCCCATGTGGCCGTCAGGCACAAAGCCTTCATTCATGCCGGCCACAAAGAGCAGCGGCGCGGGGTTCCACGCCAGTTCCAGCCACCCTTCGAGATCGAGCGGCTCGCCTTGCCGTTCAGGTTTGACGCTGCTTTCATGCAGACGGGCGAGTAGGATATCGGCACCGTCCTGCTCGGCTCGCACGTCTGCTCCAGCCTCTTCCAATTCGCGCAGGCAATCATCGAAAATGGTGACGGCTTGTTGAAAGGCCGCGTCCGCTCGGTTGGTTGAATCAAGCAGGCGCGGTTTGTAAATCTGCTGCAAGACCGTGCGCAATCCCGCCGCCAGATCGCCCTGCGTCAGGTGTTCGCGCCACGCCCGCACCAGCGTCACGGCATGTTGCGGCACTGCGGGCGGTTGATGTCTAGGGTCTGCGGCTTCCCGTTCGTGAAGGTCGTCTAGCGTGACCGGCAGGAACTCGGACTGAAATGCATCAAGCTTCCGCAGCACGTCAGCGCCGTCGCCGATCGCGTCCAAGACGTCTGGGTGGCGCAAGAGGGCGGCGACCTCGGCATAGCCGTCAGAAGCGCGCAGGTCGAGCAACGCATGCACGAGCCGGGCGAGCGGCGTTTGCGTGAAGGGCTGGTTCTGCGGATCGAAAGCCGGAAGGCCGAGATCCGCCAGCGCGCGTTGCAGCGGGGCGACGGTTTCGCGATCGGGAACACCGATGGCAAGTTGCGGCCGCGATGCGGCAGGGCAGGGCTGCGCCTTCAGCGCTTCCGCCACCGACTGAGCGATGCGTGCGGCCTGGTCATCGGGCGTGGCCTCCAGCCATAGATCCTCGTCGTTCAACGCGATGGGGCGGCGCGCCCACGCATCCGGCACGGGACGTCCCCAGTTGTCGAACGCGGCGGCCTCGCCCTCGGGCGCTGCGATGAGGATGTCCACGATGGCGCCGTCCTCGGCCCAACGCGCCAACAGCCTTTCGAGCAACCGAGGGGGATCAGGCACAGCGGCCACGACGATGCGCTCGACTTCCGCCGGCCGCGCGCTGTCACGGACATGGGCGAGTTTGGCGTCGACCGCATCGCGCAGTCCCCACGCCGTTACCTGCTCACGGTAACGGCCTTCGAGCGCTTTCATATCGGCCCAGCGCTCGGTCTCCTCGAATGCGTCGTCGAGATCAGCAACGTCCGCCAAGGTGAGGCCGCCGTCGGCCAGTTCCTTCCGCAACTGCTGAAGCTGGCGGGCGATTTGCAACGCCCATGCGGTTGTGGCCGGACGCTTGTCGCCGGCCCCGAGAAAAGCGCGGAACTCATCCGGTCCGGCCGCTTTGAGCACAGCCGTCCAAGCGAGCAGACTTCGGAAGCCCGACGCTATGCCCGGTTCCTGAGGAGGTGCCAGCAAGACGGGCGGCGTGACGATCTCCGGCCCGATACAGGCGACGCCCCGCGCGTCTGCGGCCAGCGGCAGTGCGCCGCGCAGCCGCCAGCTCGACTGGCGGGTAGGCGCGATCACGATGGTGCGGCGCAAGTCCAGCAGGCCGTCGTTCGCCCGCGCCAACAAAAAGGCGGGCACGGTCTCGCAAAGCGGCCGCTCCCATCCGATAAATGTCCGAGTTAAAGGCATACTGCTAACGCGGGCGGAGCCCGCAATTCAAAGGCTGTAAGGCTGTAAGGCTGTGAGGCGATAAGGCTGTGAGGCTCTACGAATAAGGCGATGACTCATGATTAACCACAAAAGAATGCTCAGCCCCCTCATCCGGTCGCTCCGCCTCCCTCCCTCACAGCCTTAACCCCTTACAACCTTAATTCCTAATGTGGGCGAAGCCCGCAATTAAGTCGTTTTGCGAACGCCGATGCATCAAGAAACACTCGCACGATCACGCTCCTCCAAGATGGCGGCGGAGAGTCCGGCCCCTTTTGCGGCGAGCCTCAGTGCGGGCGTTTTCCAAGAGGGCGTTTTGACGGCTTCGACAGGTCCGAGAATGGCAACCTCCCGACCGTGCCGAGTCACGACCACCGATTCGCCGCGTTCCGCCGCTGTGACGAATCCAGAGGCATTGTTCCTGAACTCTGTGAACGATACCGTTTTCATGACATCCTCCTTGTCTTTTTGTACAGCACTGTACAGAATCGGGGGCAACCTTCCAAGGCCAATTTAGTGTGCGAAGTTTGGAGCCGCCACTCTCGGGTTTTCTCATCCACAGATGGCACACAGATTTTTTTGGGGGCAGTTCTAGCCGCAAGTCGCAAGTCGCGGGTCGCGAGTCAACCTCTCTTATTGCGACCACCCAGTGGTCGCAATGATGAGTGTAAAAACGGGCGGGAGGGCGAGCACCGGGCGCGCGCGAGGCATGCAATGAGGGGCGCGCGGTAAGACAGCCTCGAAAAGCGCTAAACCCTAAATCCTAACTTCTAACTCCTAAATCCGCGCGGAGCGCGGCTGCGTGGTGCAAGGTTTTAACCTCGTGAGAGTAAAAGCGCGGCACTGTTGTTTCACGCGAAGGCGCGAAGGCTGGAGGGCGAGTGTCCCCACGAGCCGCCTTCCGTTGCGCGGAAGGATGGTCTCTGGCTTCCTCGCAGAGTACCGGGACGGGCGTCGCTCGTCCGCAGACAAGCAGACGCTTACCCCTCCCTGCGCTTCGCAAGCCCGACGACAAGTGCTGGAGGAATGGAAACTTTGTGGCCTCGTGGCCTTTGTGTGAGATCGAAGGCATCGGTCACGGACAACCTGCATCAATGATTACTTTGCCTGTTGCCACGGAACGGTTGTCATTTACAGGGGAAATCGGCGGACGCCTGAACTCCAGTTCTATAATCCGATCCTCAATGCCGACAACTTTTACTTCCGTGAACTCTTCCAACTGTTCATACACCGCGATCAACGATGCATCTGTTTTCGCTTTGGTTTTGTAGTATTCAATGAGCTTGGCGTGGGAGTCAGGCCATCTATCGAATTCTTGAAAGTAATCGGCGTATGCTGAGGTCAGCAACATTCCTGACGAAACCGAATCCTCCACCTGATTGGAAATGGCGGTAACCCCGGTGTTAAAACCACCGTCAACTTGAATACATGACATTTGAAATACGCTGCATAACAAGACAAAGATCATGCCAAAAAATGAAACCATGGGACACGGGCAAGATGCCCGTGCCACACCCTTTTGCAAGGCACGTTGTTGCGGGCGAGGACACCCGCGCTCCCGACTCTCTGCTCCCCTTTTCACCAGAAACGCATTCAACGCGTACCCCCTGTCACCAACCGATTACTGTCCTGGCCCGACCTCGATCAGGCGGAAGTCATGGCGCGGAAGGGACAGCTTGAACCGCCCTTCGGCTGTGCGTTCGATGGGCTCGCCGATTTCGGCGTTGCGGGCTACGGCATCGGCCGGCACCCCGAGCGCCGCCAAATCGAGCGAGAGCGAGACGTCGCCTCCCGGACCGTAACTTGAGACGGCGAGGAGCGCGCGCCCCGCGCGCGCCATCACGATCGTTTTCACCGGCGCGCCTTCGGTCTTTACGGGCTGGTCCGCGTCCCAGTAGCGCCAGACGCGGCAGTCGGGCAGACCGTACCCGAAGTTCGCCAGCAGCGCGGTGGTGCGCGCGTGGAGCGGGCCGTACCAGAGGCCGCACTTGATCTCGTGCGTGAGCGACACGCCCAGCGCACTGCGCGTGATGCGCTCGTCGCCGTGGAAGAGGTTGTGCCAGACGCTGAGGCAGCCGCTCTGCAGGCCGGTGCTTTGCGCGAGCAGCAGGCTTGTGTCGCCGTCAAGATAGAGTCGCTCTTGGCAGTCCTTGTCTTTGAATGCGCCTTGGTCGCGCCACTCATGATCCAGAATGATCGTGCCGAAGGAGAGTAGCGGGATGAGGTTGGCGTTGGTCATGTGGATGAACAGCAGCGGACGACGTCCCATCTGGTGCTGCATCACGGCGGTGCGCCGGGCCAACTCGCGGAAGCCGAAGATGTTGACTCCGGGACGGAGCGTGCCGTCCTCGGCCACGTAGCCCGGGCCGGTTGGCGTGTAGTTCGGCGAGAGGAAGAAATCGTCGAAGTAAATGCCGTCCGCAAAGGTTTCCATCATGCGCTTCAAGTAGTGCAGAACCATGTTCTGCCAGCTCGGCAGAGGGTCGATGGCGTAGGCGATGCCCGCAGTTTCGCCGGGAATCGAGACCTTGCCGTAGCGCGCGAGGCGGCAGATACTGTCTTTGCCGCGTATGAAGCGCTCCTCGCCCGGCCAGCGCGGGTCGGCGATGTCCATGGTGCTCCATTCGTCCATGAAGGTTTCCGCCTCTTCGCCCCAGTTGATCGCGCGCGCATTGGTGTAGGGGATGACCCACCCCGTGCGCCCTTTTTCGGGCTGAGACGACCACGCGCCCTTGTTGAAAAAGCGCAGCGACCAGTTGATGTGGTTGCGGTAGGTGACGATGTTCGGGGGATGTCCGTGCTCGTCGAGGCGCGACGTGAATTCGGCGGACTGGAACTGCTTGAGCCAATTCTCGGTGAACGCGAAATCGGCGGTTCCGCCTTTGCGCAGACGGACGAATTCGTCATAGACGGAAAAGTTCTTGAAGGCGGGATAGAATGCGAAGCTGGGCCCCGCCGCGCCCCAGTAGTAGCAGGCACCCATGAATCCGAAATTCACCACCTGCTCGGTATTGGTGACCTGCGCCCCGGGAAACCAGCGCCGGAAGTTCACGGGCGTTTCGGGCATCGGCTTGGCCGGCGTGGCCATCAGCCCGAAGATGAGGGTGCGCGGGCGCGTCAGGGATGTGGGGCGCGTGAAGAGATGGACGACCAGCGAGGTGGTTTCGCCTTGTCGCCTGATTTCGAGGGCGGGACGCTGCGGGTCGAGGTTCCAGTCGCGGTCGTTCTCGGCGAACCAGCAGATGCCGCGCTCGGTGCCGCCCAGCCAGATGTAGGGCACGAACGGGGCGGGCAATTTGTGGCGCCCCACATGGCGCGAGTCCCACACCTTGCCGTCGGCGTCGGGTTTCCCCGCCTCGGTATAGCGTACCGTGTTGGTCTTGCCGCTGTATTCCCAGAGAATGCCCGCGCCGTCCGGGATGCGGCCCGCGTAGTGAAAGCGCAGCAGGTCGGCCACGGGATGCATGAGCCACGTCTCACTTGTCCGAAGGGGAATGACCAAGCGCAGGGCGTCCACGCGTTCCTGGGCCGGTTCGAGCCGAAGCGAAAGTTTTGCCATACCGTCGTATTCGACGGAGAAGTCGGTGCGTCCGCGTACCGGTCCGGCGTGCCATGACGCATGGCCCTGTACGCGGTCCGCTGCTTTTTCCGTGAAGGTCACCTTGCCGCCTTGAGCCGTGTAGTCTTTGCCGGCGGATTCGATTTCCAGACGCATGGGGGCCTCCAGCAAGGGGACGCCTTGACTGGTCACCTGCTTCCACAGGCCGTTGCTGTCGATGTCATGGGTGCGCAGGACGCAGGAAACGCTGGCGCGCTTTTTATCCACGGTCATCGACGTGAAGGGCGGGATGACAATTCTTTCGCTGCCCAGCGCGGAGTTTTCCCAAGGGAAGTGTTTGCGCGTGAAGGTGCGCGTGATGTCGCGCTGCTTGCCGTCCGGCGTTGTCAGGTTCAAGGTGAGTTCATACACGCCTTCGTCCAGCGTCGGGACCGAGACGGTCTCGCCTGCGGCGGGCATGGGGAGCGCACCGTCGTAACGGGAGAGAACGCGGTCGTCGCCCTTACGTCTGAGCGCAACATCCCATCGCGTGAAGGCAGGCGTCTTTTGCAGGACAAGCAGGCGCAGTTGATCGGACGACGGAAAATACGCGAAACGGAACTCCGTGCCGTCGGCCTCTTTCAACAAATCGCCAGGGCGCGTGATGACGCCGGTCGGCGCACGTCCGGGATCGGTCTCCTGAGCAGCCGCCGGGAGGACGTATACACGCAGCGCGACGCATGTCGCGAGAAACAGAAACGAATATCTCATGACGTGTATCCTTGCAGAAAACAGGCCGTCTTGCAAATTCGTAAAAAGGACGTCTGCGGCTAAAGGTCAAGTTCGACGGCATTGGGCCTCTTTGTTTTGGTGCCAGAGGGGGGACTCGAACCCCCACGACGATTTCACCCGCCTGTGGATTTTAAGTCCACTGTGTCTGCCATTCCACCACTCTGGCCTCAAATCGTGCAGTGCGCAATTTAGCATGGATGACGCCGATGCTCAATACTGAAGCGCGATCAATGATCAATTCATGAGTTGGCCCTGCTCATGAATAGCCGCAAAGAACGAGAAAAAGGGCTGGATATTGGCAGCCGGTCAGTTGACGCGCCTCCTTTACTGGTCTACAATGTGGTCACTGTCGTGATAAAGGGCGTGTGCTGTCAAACAGGAGATTACAATGAAGACGATTCATACAAAGGCATCGGTGGCGGCTGCGGTGAAGGCGCGAGGAATCTTGCTCGGCGTGGCGGGCGTGCTCGGTGCGCTCGCCGTGCGGGGAGATATCGACGATCCGCTGGCCTATTGGAGTTTTGACGACACGGAGAGCCTGCTTGTCAACCAGGTGACGCCCAGTCCGCATCACAATGCGTCTGTGCTTTTAGGGACGCCGGTCGCTGGAGTCGCCGACGGCGCGTCTGGCATCGTCGGCAACGCGCTATTGCTGGATGGAACCGCTGCTATCCGGTTGCCGTATCACCAAGACAATTTGGGGACTTCATTCACGCTCTCACTGTGGTACTGGCAGCAGACGAACGACACGCGCCAGAGTGTCTATCAGACGCGCGACAACTACACGGCCACCTACGAGGCCGAGGCCGGTGCTCATAGCCGTTTTGCGAGTTATGTCGGGCAGAACTATGCCCAAGCCATTACCACCGAATTGCGGGAGTGGGTGCATTTGACCCATACGTTTGCCACGGTCGACGGCATGACCACGCTCTCCGTGTACACCAACGGTGTCTTTGTGTTCAGCCACAGTGTCGGCAGCGGTGCCGTGTTCGGCGGGAGTGAGATCAGGGGGATCAGAGGGTTTCACGTGGGTGCCGCACGCGGCTATTTGACGTTTGGCGGTTGGGGCTGGCGCTGTTTCAAGGGAATGATCGACGAGCTGGCGCTGTGGGGACGTGCGCTCTCCGCCGCCGAGGTCGAGGCGGTCTACCAGCGCGGTGTAAGCGGGGCGAAGCTTGCCTTCACGCCGGCGCCGGCGCCGGTGATCTCACTGGGCGGGAAGGATCTTTCCTTCACGCTGAACACAGACAGCGGACTGCCCGCTGGCATGTTTAACAACGGCTGGCTGGTACACAACGTGCAGGACCCCGCTTATCCCTACGTGGCGGCCGACACGGCTAGGCCCGTGCTCGACTACGTGCCCGACACGGCGGGACATGCGGCGGGACCATTCAACGCCGAGGTCGCCGATGTGAAATGGAGGGTGCCACTGACCGATACGATGCGGCAACTGCCGCAAGGCGATTTCACACTGGAGACGTGGTTCTGCACGACGCACAAGGTCCGAGGAACGTTGATGGGCAATCACTACATGTCGTCCGCCCCAAACGGCGTTGTCAATCTCGAGCTTCATGGTGCCAACAACGTCCGGCTCTACCAGCGTAACCTGTCCGGAGCGGTTACGGATCTGAATCGGCTAGCCACCAACGTGAACACGCGCGACGGCCAGTGGCACCATCTGGCCGGCGTTCGGCGCGGCAGCACGATGTTCTTGTACGTGGACGGTCAAGAAGTGGGGTCGGCAAACACAACACTGGGATCCTATACGCTTGCGAGTGACTACCTGTATCTGGGGCGCGATGAACGAACCGATGTCGCCTTTAGGGGCGAGATGGGGGAGACCCGCGTCTGGATGCGTGCGTTGAGTACCAACGAGTTGGCGGAGATCGTCGCCCTCGGCGTGCCGGGCAGCGATGCGCTTTCAAAGGACGATCTGCTCGCCGAATACGATCTGCACGCGCCTTTTAACGCCCACAAACCTGGGCTGGGGTGGCTGGGCTATCGGATCCCGCTTGGGGCACCGAAACTCGGAAGGGTCCCGATGACTAATTTCACCTGCGAAGCTGTTTTCCGCACGACGTCGACAGGTGCGGGGGCTCTAATGGGGAACTGGTCCAACCATGTGTACAACACGGTGAATCTGCAGCTTGAAGGTCCGAACGTTGTACGGTTTTATCTACGGAATACGGATGCCGCGACCTCGCTGAGTGTCACGCCTACGGATATCAGTACGCGCGACGGCCAGTGGCACCGGCTGGCTGGCGTCCGGGGCAACAACACGATGGCACTGTACCTCGATGGACAACTGGTGGGCAGTCAGGCCGAGACGCTAGGGGCGTATCCGTTGCAAGGGCCGTACTACTATCTGGGGCGCGACGGGCGCGGCGATGGTAGCTATGTGTTCAGGGGCGATATCGCTGCCGCGCGGATCTGGACGCGCGCGCTGAGCGCCGACGAGCTGGCCGGACTGGCGGCTTCCAACGCGGTGCCGGCCGACGGGCTGCTCGTCCAGTACATGCCCATGCTGACCAACACGCTGACCACGGCGGGCTTTCCGGGCAGCCGTTTCTTGCGCTCGTTCGTGACCCTGACGAACAGTGCCGCGCTGGTTTTTACCGATCTGCCGCGACATGACAAAATCGGATTGAGCATGATGCTGGCGCAGCTCGGTCAGATGAAGCCGACGGCCAAAGGTGACCGCTTTATGATCCGGGTCGACGGGACGGAGGTGCTCAGTGTCGGTCTCGGCCCCAACCAAGGCGCAGAGCCGCAGATCAGCACGTTGAGTTTGTTCGGCGAGGCGACGAATGTCGAGGTGTTCACGAGTACCCTGACGTGCGGCGATGACCTCTTCTTCTGCGGCACGGCCTGGAGTGACTATCGTGACCATGTGTACGATCTCGCGTTGCTGGAGCCGCTGCAGAACATTCCGCATTCGGCTGACACCTTGCTGGTTGAGATTATCGGCGTTCAGGATGCCATTCCCGAAGAAGCGAGTTTCGGGTTCGACCGGTTCGAGTTGACCGTTTACCCGCGCCGTGGCACGATACTTTTCTTGCAGTAATGATCAAGGGAACCACAGAGGCACGGAGGCACAGAGAATTTCTTAATGTTTTTCCTGTTTCGTCAATCATGTGGCACGGGCATCTTGCCCGTGTTCGCCTCATGGGCGGGACGCCCATGCCACAAGGGGCTACAGACGAGGATTGCATAGGAGGATAACGTGAAATGGCACCGATAGAGATGCTCAGAACGGGGGACCACCCCGACTTGTCGCGCCGTGATTTTCTGGCGGCATCCAGCTTTTTGGCGGTGGGGATCGGCTTGGCCGGTAGCGTGGCCCTCGGACAGGACGCGGCGCCCGCCCGGCGCGCACCCATAAAAATCGGCCAAATCGGTACCGGCAATCAGCATGCCTACAAGATGTCCACGCTACGTAAACTGCCTGAGTTGTTCGAGGTGGTCGGCCTGGCGGGCGACCATCCGGGCGCACCGGGAAAAATGCCGGGGAATGCTTGCTACAAAGGACTCAACTGGATGAGTCAGGAGGAACTGTTGGCGATCCCCGGGCTTCAGGCGGTGGCCATTGAGACCGAGGAGCGCATCTGCATTCCTCCCGCTCTGCGCAGCATCCGCGCCGGTAAGCACATCCATCTGGATAAGCCGTGTGGCGAGTCGCTACCGGCGCTCCGCACGCTGTTGGACGAGGCGAAAGCCCGACAACTCACGGTGCAGGTCGGTTATATGTATCGCAACAACCCAGCCGTGCAGTTCTGCATCAAAGCGGTGAAAGAGGGGCTGATCGGACGGGTTGTCGATTTGGATGCCTCGATGGGCCGATATGACGGCCAAGGCTACCGCAATCTCATCAAGCAGTACAAGGGCGGCATCCAGTATATTCTGGCTTGCCATTTGATCGACCTGATGGTCACGATCATGGGCGCGCCGGAACGCGTGACGCCGTATCAGCGCTGTACCCGTGGCGACGGGGTGCTTGACAACGGTTTGGCGGTGTTCGAGTTTGACGGCGGGCGGTTGGCGACCGTCCGGACCTCCATCACCGAGGCGCAGGGATTTGTCAATCGGCGCTTCAAGGTGATGGGCGATAAGGGCACGATCATCATTGATCCGCTTGAGTCGCGGGGTAATATATCGGGAGGCGTTGTGAAGCTCTTTCTGGAAGAGGCACGTGACGGATACAAGAAGGGGGGACAGACCATCGACATGCCGCCGCCGAAAGACCGTTATGAGGATCAGTGGCGCGAGTTCGCCGCCGTGGTGAATGGCGAGATGGCGAACCCTTACACCTACGAGCACGAGTACTTGGTTCACAAGTGCCACTTGCAGGCCTGCGCGATGCCGATTGATGTGTGATTGTGTTGTGGATGCGATTGACCGATGTGGCAATTTTTGTAACACTCATCGGGGGGTGCGCAATCGATAAAGGAAGGAAGTTTATGAAGGCGTTGAGCATTTCAGAAGCAAGGAACACGTTGCCAGCTCTTGTCGAGTCGGTAGCTTCGACGCGTGCGCCTGTGGTTCTGCTGAAGTATGGCAAGCCAGCTGCGATGTTGGTGCCAATCGAGGCGGATGATACACCGTCCGATTCGTACCCGTTGCGTGGGACGCCGATCGTGGTGTCAGAAGATTTCGATGAGCCGCTTTCTTCGTTGTGGGAAGCTTGCAATGTAGCCGAGGTGCCTGCGAAAAAGAGGGTGCAACCGCGTAAAAAAGGGAAGAGGAGCACGACATGATCGTGCTCGACACGCATGCGTGGCTCTGGTGGCTACACGACCCGGCGCGTCTGTCGGTGCGCGCGCGGCAAGCGATTGTCCGAGCCGAACGGGATGACGGCATGAAAGTGTCCGTCATTTCGGTGTGGGAAGTGGCAACGAAATGTGCGCTGGGCAAACTTACCTTGCCAATGCGGATTGATGTGTGGTTTGAACATGCACGTAGCTACCCCGGTATCGTGATTGAACCGGTTGTGGCCGAAGACGCATTGGCCAGTGCATGTCTGCCGGGAACTTTTCACAAAGACCCAGCGGACAGGTTGATTGTCGCCCTTGCTCGGCGTTTGCAGGTAGGGTTAGTGACTGCGGACAGGTTGATTCGTTTGTATCCGCATGTTGAAACGATTTGGTGAATCGCATGTTGAAACAGATGGAGATCGTAAGTCATGCAAAGACGAGAGTTCATTAAAACGACAGTGGCGGGCCTTGGCGGGCTGTCAGTCATAGGGGCGCGTGGTCAGGACACGGCGGCGGCGCCTGACAAACCGTTACGCGTGGCATTGATCGGTTGCGGTGACCGCGGCTGTCATGCGATTCTGCCGAACGTCATGACATCGGGCATGGCGGAGGTCGTGGCGTTCATTGATCCGGACGGAGGCGCCATCACTCGTGCACGAGCACGTTTAAAGAAATACCGGCCCGAAGCGAACGTGGAATCGATCGCCGCGTTTGCCGACTACCGTGATTTTTACAAGCAGATGGCAGGCGGCGTTGATGCGGTTTTTATCGCGACGCCCAACCATCAGCATTGCCTGCCCGCACTCCTCGCTTTTCGCAACGGCATTCATGCCTACGTTGAAAAGCCGATGGCCAATACGATCGAGGAGGGGCGCCGGATGCTGGCCGAGGCGCGTGCCAACCGCGTGGTCACGCAAATGGGGCAGCACGGCCACTCCAACGAAGGTGCGCGCCGACTCTGCGAATATGTCTGGGCGGGAGTCATCGGTCAAGTCACCGAGGTGTATTGCTGGTGTGACCGACTCAACGCGCGCGAGCAGCCGCTCGCACAGGATTCGGAGTGTCCGAAAAACTTGGACTGGGACAAGTGGATCGGCCCGGCAGCATGGCGCGGCTATAACCGCGGACTTCATCCTGTCGGCTGGTATTCGTGGCGCAGGTTTGGTAGCGCGACCATCGGCAACATGGGCAACCACGTCATTGATCCCGTCTTCTGGGCGTTGAAACTCGGCAGCCCGGAGAGTGTCCAACTCGTGGATTTCCGCCCGGGCGCAGAAGAGTCATGGGGCCTTCGCGACCATATCGTCTGGAAGTTCCCGCAGCGTGGTGACCTTGCACCTGTCGAGATGCATTGGTTTGACGGACTCAAAGGCGACCTGCACTGGGACGACAGCACATGGACGAAGGGCACCTACAAGTACATCGTCAAGAAAGAACACCAGAACCTGCCGCCGAAACTGTTGGAGATCGAGAAGAAGCACGGTGTCGATCTTGGCCGTTGCGCGTCGATTCTGGTTGGCGAGAAAGGCATTCTCTGCATCAGCGTGTTTGGCGAGAGTCTGCGGTTTGTGCCGGACAGTCTCCGGTCCACGATTCCGCCGCCGCCCAAGACGCTCCCGCGCATCCGCGGTTCGCATCAGGTGGATTTCATGCGCGCGTGCTTAGGCGGTCCGGCGGCCTGCGCGAACTTTGACTACTCACAGCCGCTCAATGAAATCGTGCTGCTCGGTGTCGCCGCTATTGAGGAAGGCTCCGGCAGACGGTTGGATTGGGACGGCAAGGCCGGGCGCTTCAAGGATGACGCAGCGAACAAGGTTTTGAGTGTGCCGAGTCGCGCAGGCTGGGAAGCGTGATTGGGAGTTAGGATTTAGGATTTAGGATTTGGGATTTTGGAATGAGGAATGAGGAGTTGAACAATGAAAAGACGTGATTTCATCAAAACGACAGCGGCCGGGATTGGCGGGCTGTCAGTCATGGGGGCGCGCGGTCAGGGAGCAACCGGTGCCAAAAAACCGTTGCGTATCGCTTTGATCGGCTGCGGCGATCGCGGTGGCAGGCAGTTGATCGTCGAGTGTTGTAAGGAGCAGGTCGTGGCGTTGGCCGATCCCGATCCCGCGCGTATCGCGTTCACATTGCAGCAGGTGCGCAAAACCCTGCCCTCCGCCGACACCGGCGCGATCAAAACGTTTTCCGATTACCGGAAACTTTTCGATGTGATGGGTAAAGATTTGGATGCGGTGTTCATCGCCACGCCCAACCACCAGCACGCGATACCTGCGTTGATGGCGATCCGCCGTGGACTCCACGTGTATGTTGAAAAGCCCCTGACGCACACGATCCAAGAAGCGCGCTTGCTGCGGGAAGAGGCCAAGCGTCATGGCGTGGTAACCCAATTGGGGAATCACGGTCATTCGAACGAGGGATGCCGGCGTCTCTGCGAGTATATTTGGGCCGGTGCGATCGGTCAGGTGCGCGAGGTGTATTGCTGGACCAGTCGTTGTAACGGTCTGCCCGATGGCAATCACTCTCCGGCTCTTCCCCTGCCGCAGGGCTTTGATTGGGACTCATGGATCGGACCAGCGCCTTTCCGTGATTTCCATAACGATCTGCATCCGCACAATTGGCACCTCTGGCGCGATTTCGGTAACGCCGCGATCGGTAACATGGGCTGCCATATCATCGATCCCGCATTCTGGGCACTCAAGCTGCAAGCGCCGGAAGCGGTAGAGCTCGAGGATGTGCGTGGCGGGGACAGTAAGGTCTGGCCGATCACGACCCGCCTCCGCTGGGACTTTCCGGCCCGCGGCGAGATGGCACCGGTCAAGGTCTACTGGTACGATGGTCTGGCGCATGAGTTGGAATACGGTGAGCAGACGGTGGCGCGGCGCTGGCGCAACGTCAATAAGCGCGAATGGCAATACTTGCCGCCGCTGGTCCTCGAGCTGGAGAAGAAGTACGACCGGAATTTCGGCAGGAACGGATCGTTGCTCATTGGCGACAAGGGAATCATGACGATCGGTGAATTCGGCGACGCTTGCCGCATGGTGCCCGAGGAGGCTCACCGAGCTTTCCCGATTCCCGACAAGATCCTGCCGCGCGTTAAAGGCACACATCAGGACGACTTCTTCCGCGCGTGCCGCGGCGGTGCGCCGGCCTGCTCGAACTTCGAGTACTCCGCGCCGTTGGCTGAAATCGCCTTGCTCGGCAATATCGCGATGATTGCGGGGCGTGGCCGTCGTGTCGAGTGGGACGCCGCCGCGATGCGTTGCACGAACATGCCGGAGTTGAACGCGTATGTGAAGACGACTTATCGAGAGGGGTGGTCCCTCTGATGTTTGATCTGCACTGTTTACGGCGGCCGCTGGGGCGCGCCGCCGCGATTCTCAATGTTCGTTTTTTTCCTTCCGCGCAACGCGCGGAGGCACACTTAGTCTCCACACTTAGTCGAACACACTTAGTCGCTGCCACACTTAGTCGAACACACTTAGTCGCTGCCACACTTAGTCGCTCACACTTAGTCGGTCGAACAAACGACGAAGTGTATGGACTAAGCGTAAAACGACGAAGTGTTTGGACGAAGTGTAGGGATGCGTGGCTCCCTGCCACTAACCGATTACGCGTGGCCGCCGCGCTTTTGATGGCGGTTGCGCTCTCGGTGTGCGCAGAGGAGAAGCTGCCTGTGTCACTCGACGCGCGAACCGATTTCTACTCGTCCTATGTGTGGCGCGGCAAGGTGCTGGACCGGCGTGCCGTAGCGCAGCCCAGCGTCATCACAACCTACGACGCGCAGGAGTACGGTGCGTTCTCCTTGAAGTTCTGGGTGAACTGGGACATAAGTCAGCGGCGCACCTCAAAGCCCAAGGCGACGCGCACCGGCGGCGGAATCAACGTGTTCAATATCACGCCGTCTTACAGCCGGGCGTTCGGGCCTGTGGATGTCACGATCGGTAACATCTTTTACACGTTTCCGGGAGACGGCTGGCCGAAGAACAGCAACAGCACGTATGAACTCTTCACGACGGTGGCTTACAAAAACCCAGTCGTGACGCCTTCGCTCAGTGTCTACTACGACTACCGTGATGTGGGCGGCAGTTTCCTTGAGGACAATCCGCTCAAAGACCTCTATATCCGCGCCGCGCTAGACAAATCGGTACCGATCACTGAGCGGCTGCGCGCCGGCGGGTGCGTGCTGCTCGGTGCCGGCACCAGCCGCTACAACGCGGTCCGCTACAAGTCGCCCGGCGAAGGCTTTGCCGATTATCAGACCTCGCTCTTTTTGTCGTATGCCGTCACCGAGAACTTCTCGGCCGGTGCGACGCTGGCCTATACCGGTCTGATCGGTGGAGCCTGGGGGCTCGACCGTAGCGCCTGTTCGCCGGACGAGATCGTGTGGGGCGGCGTGAATCTGCGGCTGCTTTTCTAATTAACTCATTAACTTGGGATGCGGGCGTTGCCCGCATCCGCGCTATTTCCCCATCAGTGCGTTGATGATCAGCAGGTCGAGTTCTTCATAGTCGCGCGCGGCGATGAGGGCGTCGATCGCCTTCTGATCCAGCCCGCGCGAGACCTCGAGCAGGTTCAGGAAAACCGTGCGGCTGTTGGAGAGGTGCTTGGTGCTGACATCGAATTTTTGCGTGCGCATGGCTTTGATGTCGAGCCCGACAAACTCTCCGCTGCTGCCGTAGGCGTGGCGATCGAGAATGCGCACTTGATTGAACGCGCGCCGCAGGTCGATGCTGCCGAAGCTGCGGTCCGCGTCGAACTTGATGCCGTTCTGGTCGTTCAGATGCACCGAGAAGAGTTTTTTGTGTGCCAGCGCAAAGCCCATCTCGTCCGAGGGATCAAGCCCGGCGAGAATCGCGTGCGCGCTCTCGATATTTACGCCGACGCGCGCGGGATCGGAGCAGAGGTGCCCCAGAGCGATCGCGTGACCGGTGGTGGGGATGTAGGCCTGATCGACAGGCTCGTTGGGCTTGGGCTCAATCGCAATGCGGATGGAGGAGTCATGGGCCAGCATGCGGTTGATGGCCTCGACGAGATACTCGGTCGAGCGCTTGCTGTCCTTGGATTCGCGCACGTAGGTGCCTTCGCGGGCCAGCCAGAGCACGATCAGCTTGGTGTCCAGCGCATGGGCAATGTCGATGGCCCGCAGACTGCGCTCGATGGCGTAGGTGCGGCAGGCGGGATCGTTGGCGGTGTAGCCGCCGTCGATCGTGCGCGGGTCTTCCCAGAGCCGGGGGGCCACGAATTCGGCGACCAGCCCTTCGCCGTCCAGCATACTCTTCACCTCTTTGGCCTTTTTCGCGAGCGCGGTGGAGTCGAGGTCATTCAGGTCGGGCACGGCGTCGTCATCGTGAAATTGGACGCCATCGAAGCCCAGCGGTTTGAACAGCTTCAGCTTCTGAGCGAATGACATTGAGTCGCGCACGGGCGGACCGAAGGGATCAGCGCCTTCGTGAATGTTCCAAGGGCCAAATGAGAAACGGAATGTCGTCTGCATGATATCAAACCTCCTAAGTTAGAATGATAATGACAGAATGTGATGCCAGTATACCTGAGTGCGCAGCGGAAGTCTTTACCAAATTTACTCGATTCCCCTTGCCGATCACGTTCCCGTTTCGTACCATTGCAACGATTTTTATGCGGGGAAGGTCGATTACCGAGATGACGCGGATGGCGTCTCGGCGGTCGCGGAAACACGTCCGGCCTATGCTGGAGAAGAGAAATGAAAAAGGGGAAAGTTATGATCTGCAATCGCAATGTTTGGCTGGCGGTAATCGCGGCGGCTTTCGTTTGTCACGGTGGGCAGGAGAATCTGGTGCGTAACCCCGGCTTCGAGCAGACGGAGCCTTCCGGGGCCACTGTCGCTTGGCCCGAACGCAAACCGGTGTATCGCTTTGCGGATGGCGCAGGACGGGAGGGCTCGCGGGGACTGGTCTTTGAGAACAGCGATCCCAAGTTCTACTCGTTTCCGTCGCAGGCGCTCGACCTGCAGCGCGGGTGTTGCTACGCCTATGAAGTATGGGTCCGGACCGAAAACCTTGTGGGCGAGGAGTCGGGGGCGGCGGTCTGCATGGAGTGGTATGACGGCAGTAAATATCTGGGCGGGGCGTATGCCGAAGGGGTGCGTGGAACCAGCAAGGGCTGGCAGCGCGTACACGGTTTCACGCGCGCTATCCCGACGAATGCCACGCGCGTCAGCATCTCCCCCTATGTGCGCCGCGGCATGACCGGCAAGGCGTGGTTCGATGATCTCAAGGTGACGCGCTACGTGCCGCCGCTGGTTCGCGCCGTGAGCGTTTCCACTTATCGCCATGTCGCGGCGGAGGGCCCCGTGTCATTTCATGCGGCGCTCACGTTGGACGAGTCCGGCGTGGTGCCTTCGGAAGTGAAGGGACTTTTCAGCATCGAAACGAGTGATGGTCAGGCGGTGAAACGCTTGGAACCGGCGACGCTGACCGAACGCCATGCCGCATGCACGTTGGACGCGCGGACGCTACCGGTCGGCACCTACACAGTGCGCTTTACTTTGAATATGCGTGACGGGACATCCCGCGGTAGCGCGCAGACCCATTTCTTGCGCGTTGATCGTCTGCCGGAACGGCGTGTGTTCATCGACCCGCACCGGCGGCTGATCGTGGACGGACAGCCGTTCTTCCCTCTCGGCATGTATTGGAGCGGCGTCAAAGAGAAGGAGTTGGAAATTTACGCCAAAGGGCCTTTCAACTGCCTGATGCCGTACGGCAGTCCGACAACGAATCAGATGGATGCTTGCCATGCGCGCGGCCTCAAGGTGATCTACTCGATCAAAGACTACTACTCCGGCACACGCTGGGCACCTGCCCACATGAAGACCGAAGCGGATGAGGTGGCCGAAATCCAGCGGCGCGTGGCGCTGCACGGGAAACATCCGGCCCTGTTGGCTTGGTACATCAACGATGAACTGCCGCTCGCGATGGTGGATCGGCTGGCCGCGCGCCAGCGGTTGATGGAGAAGCTTGATCCTGATCATCCCACATGGGTGGTTCTGTATCAGCATGACCAAGTGGACGCCTACCTGCCGACCTTCGATGTGATCGGGACCGATCCCTATCCGCTACCCGACAAGCCGGTCGGCACGGCGTTGCTGTGGACGCGCAACACGCGTGATCTTTCTTTCGGCACGCGGGCCATGTGGCAAGTGCCTCAGGTCTTCGATTGGGGCGCATACCGCAAAGGCGAAGCCCGCGAGAAGACACGCGCGCCGACGCTGGCGGAGATGCGCGCTATGGCGTGGCAGTGCGTGGCTGCCGGTGCGAACGGATTGGTTTTCTACTCCTTCTTTGACCTATTCAAGATGCATGACCGCGATCCATTCGAGCGGCGTTGGGCTGATGTCTGCGCGATGGGCGAGGAACTCAAGCGTTACATTCCGGTCATGCTCTCGATCGAGCCGTTGCCGCAATTGACTTGCAAGACGCCGGCGTCCGTGGAAACGCGCGCGTGGCGTGTGGGGTCATATCTCTACCTGCTGGCAGTGAACGGCGACACGGCGGCGGCTGATGCCGAGGTTTCGATCGCGGGCGGCTTCTCAGAGCTTCACGCTGAATTCGGTCAGGCGCCCCAAGCTTTAGACGGCGGCCGACTGGCCTTCCGCCTTGACCCGCTGGATCCGGTGATGGTGCGGGTGAAGCTCCCCTAACTCCGCGCGGCCGCGCGGTAGGCGGCTTCGCGTTCGAGGCAACCCGCGACGGCGGCGCGGATCGCGTCGAGGGTGTTTAGTTCATGCAGGTATCCGCGTACGTAGGACGAGCCTTTGAGTCCATGCAGATAGCGGAAGAGATGGCAACGGAAGGTTGTGGCCAGCGTTTCCTCCAACTGTGCGGCATCGACAGGCAGGCCAGAGCGCACTTGGATGCGTTCGAACAACGCGATTTCGGCCGCGATATGCGCTTCGAACGTGTCGCGGATCACGGTGAGGTCGCGGCGCGGACGCGCGCCGGCAAAGGCGGGCGCCGGAGGTTCTACGCCGGAAGCAAACGCCGCCAGCGTGTCTTCAAAGATCCAGGGGTTGCCGAGTGCGGCGCGGGCGATCATAATGGCATCCACGCCAGTTTCGTGAAACATACGCCACGCATCGTAAGGGGAAGCTACGCCGCCATTTCCGATGACCGGGAGTGTTGCGCATCGTTTCACCTCAGCCAGAAGGTCGAGATGCACGGGACCGCCGTGGCCTTGCGAAGTGAAGCGTCCGTGTAGCGTGAGGGCGTCGGCACCAGCTTGTTCGGCGGCGTCGAGAGTTTCAAAGATGGCTACACGGTCAGGGGACGGCCCAAGACGCGTCTTGAGGGTCAGCGGCAAACGGATGGCGCGTCGCATCGCGAAGAGAATGGCATGGATGCGGCGGGGGTCATGGATCAGGGCGGCGCCGGCACCGTTCGCAGTGATTTTATGAACCGGGCAACCGGCGTTGAGGTCGATGCCGACAAAGCGTCCGCTCTGCTCGACACGGGCGGCGGCCTCTGCCAACGACGCAGGGTCGGAACCATAGAGATGGGCGATGACCGGTCCTTCGTCGTCAAAGGTTTCCAGCAGATGCCAGGTCTTGTCAGAGGTGTGTAGCAGGCCAAGATCACTCGTCATTTCGGTATACGTCAGCGCGGCACCGTGCTGATGACAGAGGCGGCGCATCGGAGCGTTAGTATAACCGGCCATCGGCGCCAAGAAGAGTAGGGGGGACTGGCGGGATGGAAGGTCGAAACATGCATACAGACTCTTGCCCATAACACACAGAGCATAGCGAATTTTTCTGAAAAGCGAATAGTGAATAACGAATAGGATAGATAGGACGAAGTAACAAGTAATGGGTAAGATGTGATAAGCGACTTTCGGGATTGACTCTCTTTGAGTTCCTCCCGTACAATAACGTTGATCATGCGGGTCGGTGCGCTTTGAGCGGCCTGTGGGGTGTCGCCGCAAAAGGCGAGCGCTTGTTCCGAGTGAGATGACGGGAAAGGATCCAAAAGGATGGACAAGGTAAGTAAACTTGCGCTGTGCGGCACGCTGTTCGCGGCGGGTCTCGCCTGTGCGAACAATCTGCAGGTGACGAATGTCATGGTCAGCCAGCGGGATGAAACGACCGCCTATGTCACGTTTGATATTGCGTGGCAGAATGCGTGGCGTTTCACGAACATTAACCACGATGCGGCGTGGGTGTTCTTCAAAGTGAGGCAGGAGGCCACGACGGATTGGCGCCACATGATCTTGAAAGGATCGGGGATCAATCCGCCCGGCTACTCGAACGGCGTGGGCACGGCGGTCGATCTCATCGTGCCGGACGACCGCGTGGGTCTCTTCGTCCGGCGGGCAGAGGAGGGCGCGGGAACACTCGCCGTGACGAATGTGATGGCGGTGTGGGATCTCGCCGCCCTCGGGTTGACCCAAGCTTCCCGGGTCCATGTCCGTGCACAGGCGGTGGAGATGGTTTTCGTGGCGGAGGGAGCGTTCGCGGCCGGTAGCGGAGGGAGCGAAAAAGACGCATTCACGTTGACGACCATCTGTACGAACGACGTGAGCGTCGCGCCCTCGGGAAGTGGTGCGCTCGGCGGTGCGGCGGGCGGGTATCCGACCGGCCAGACCGCGCCGAACCTCTCGTGGCCCAACGGATACGGCGCGTTCTACTGCATGAAATACGAAGTGAGCGAGGGACAGTGGGTGGACTTTTTCAACCTGCTGACAGACGCGCAAAAAGTGAACCATGACATTACAGGGAAACACGGATACGGAGGGAAAAACTCTGATGGTGTGGTTAGTCGGAACACGGTGGCGTGGACTTCGGGCGATGCGACGACATTGGCCCGCGATCAGGCGTGCAGTTATCTGGCGTGGTGGGATGGCGTAGCGATTGCTGACTGGTCGGGGTTGCGGCCGATGACCGAGTTGGAATTTGAAAAAGCGTGTCGGGGAACGCTGCCGCCTGTCGCGAACGAATATGTCTGGGGCACGACATCCATCAGCGCAACCACATCGATCGTGAATGATTGGACAGGAGCAGCCACGGCGGTGGGCGGGAACTGTAACTATAAGCCGTGTGCTCCGCATGGTCCGTTCCGCGTCGGCATCTATGCGACAGCGACGAGTTCCCGCGAGGAGGCGGGTGCTTCCTATTGGGGCATTCTGGATTTTGGAGGCAGCTTGTGGGAACGGCCGGTGACTATCGGCCATGCGACGGGGCGCGCGTTTACCGGCGAGCACGGAGACGGGGAGTTGACAAGCTCCGGACAGGCGAATGTCGCCGGTTGGCCGGGGGGCGATTCGGTTGGTGCCGGATTTCGCGCCGGTGCATATTTATACGACGCGCACTGGACGCGGACTTCGGATCGGGAGAATGCTGCGGCGGTTTATGCGCCGCGGTGTCCCGACTATGGGTTCCGTGCCGTGCGCACAGCACCGGCCGGGGTGACGCCATAAAGGTTCAATACTGACAAGGAGATCTTTATGCAGACGAAACTTGTTTTGATTGCCCTTCTTTTTCTGGCGGTGAACATCGCGGCGGGCGCGGAGAGCGACGCGCGTTTCTTCGGCGGCGACGGCGATGGCCACGGCGGCGCGGCATTGGAACACGCACGATCGCTTGATGGCGGTCCGCAGGTGTCGCTCTGGTCGGCATCTTTGCGGACGTTCCTGTGGACGGATGCGGACGTTGCGCTGGAACCCGTATCGATCGGGGCTTGGGAACCGCTATCAATGGTCACGAATGGCGGTGTGCTCAAGATCTGCGTTCCGTCAAGCTGGCAATGCCGTTTCGATCCCGACGCAGTGATCGCGGTCGGTGGTGTGGCTGCCGACAAAATCGGTGCGCCGTCTTTTGCGACGGACGGACGGGCGCTGCTCCTGCCGGTCTCGGAGGATTTTGCGGCGGGGGACGTTGTGACGGTGACGGGGCTGAAGATTGTGGACTTGCATCTGTGTCGTGCCGGAACGCGGTGGCTTGAGCTGTTTTTCACAGACGGAGCGGTCGCCGATGTATACGATGAATGTTGGTTGCAGTCGAGGGTTCTGTTGTTCGGCGGTTCATACGACCACTGGGGAACCGCCACGTCTGATCCGTCGGTGTTTTACGTGCCCGGTGGCTCGATCATTAGTGTGCGATGACAGGGAACGATGGTTTGAGGAGTAATCATGACAACAAAGCGGATATTGGCTGCGGTATGCGGTCTCTTGTTGGTGACCGCGCAGGATGTTGATGCGAACGGACTTCTGGTGGCGAACGTCACCGTGCGGAAACGGGACGCACGCACCGCCTATCTCACCTTCGACATTTCATGGGAGAATTCGTGGCGGTTCACAAACGTCAACCACGATGCGGCGTGGGTCTTTTTCAAAGCGCGTCAGGAAGGGCAAGACGAGTGGCACCACGTTACGCTGGAAGGGTCCGGGTTAAATCCGCCCGGCTACTCGAATGGCGTGGGCACGGCGGTCGATCTCATCGTGCCGGACGACCGCATAGGGCTGTTTGTCCGGCGGGCGGGGCAGGGCGCGGGGAGACTCGCTGTGACGAACGTGCAGGCCGTATGGAACATCGCTTCGGCGAATGTCGCGAAAATGTCGCTCATTCAGATGCGCGCCCAGGCCTTGGAGATGGTTTATGTGGCGGAAGGCGCGTTCAAGGTCGGCTCGGGCGGGAACGAGCCCGGTAGCCTGACTGACGGTTCGTGGACAAGCGGGGCAACCATCCCTTACCGGATTGCGAGCGAGGACGAGTTGACGATCGCGAACACGCCCGGATGCCTCTGGGGGACTATCTCGGGAAGCGCCAGAGGCACGATCGGAACTGCGGGAACGTTGCCCGCCGCGTTTCCGAAGGGCTACGCGGCGTTCTATTGCATGAAGGATGAGGCGTCGCAAGGCCAGTACGCTGATTTTCTCAATACGCTGACCGCAGTGCAGGCGACCAGCCGTTTTAGTACGAGCGCATGGACGCGCTACACGCTGAGCGTCTCGAGTGGTGTCCACTCGGCGTCGGTTCCTGACCGTACCTGCAATGGCCTGTGTTATGCGGACGCCGCCGCGTTTATGGATTGGGCGGGATTGCGGCCGTTCACGGAACTTGAGTTTGAGAAAGCCTGTCGCGGACCTCTCGATCCGGCACCCCGCGAATTCGCCTGGGGCACGACGGTCATCGGCAGGACTACTGGGATCCTGAATGATTCCGACGGTACGGCGACCGCCGCCGATGGGAATTGTAACTGCAAGGTGGGCGGTGTCGCCTCAAATCCGCAGGGACCTTTTCGTGTCGGAATCTACGCCACGGCCACCAGTTCCCGGGAACAGGCGGGGGCCTCTTATTGGGGTATCCTCGGTTTGAGCGGCAATTTGTGGGAGTATGCCGTGTCGGTCGACGCACCGGCGGGACGCGCGTTTACGGGACGGCACGGGGACGGGAAGTTGACGATCGACGGCTACGCGGATGTGAGCGGCTGGCCGTCGGCGACGGACGCCGTCGGCATCGGATTCCGTGGCGGATCCTATCACGACGCAGAAAATTGTGTACGCGTGAGCGACCGGAGTTGGTGTGGCGGCTATTGGGACGCAAAACGGACTGCCTTTTGCAGTTGCCGCGGGGTCCGCACAGCACCTCAGTGGGTAGAGCCTTAGGAATACGGGGACGGAAGACGAATGGGGAACGGCATGCGTGTAGGTAGTAGCACAAAAATTGTCTGGTTTATACTCGCGACGGCGGTAGCGCACGGAGCGGTAGAGGATGCCCGTTTTCGGGGCGGCCCTTCGGGCAGAGGGGGATCGCGCGGCGAGCGGCGGGGTGCCGTGAACACTCAGGTAGGCGAGATCCGTCCGGCGTGTGTGTATACGCCCGGCGAGACGGCGGACGGCTATCCGGTTGAGCGAATGATTGACGGCAATCCTGACACATACGCCAGCCTGCTGGATGATACGCGGACGGGGAAACATGCAGCGACGTTGCCGCCGAACGGCGGTGCGCCTGTGACCGCGACCTTCGTGATGGATTTGGGAAGCGAACGGGTCACGACCGGTATGCGGCTGGTGTCTCAGCCGTCGCGCTGGCTCGCCCGCATGGCATATAACGTGAGCGTGTTCACATGCGGCGATGCCTATGGCGAGACCGATCTCCGCCCCATTGCTGACCGAGTCGTTCTGCCAGTGGCGTTCTGCGGTGACTCGGCGTTCGTCACATGGGCTCCGGTTTCGGCGCGGTTTATCTCCGTGCGTGTCAACGAGTCGGGCGAGGGGGTGATCAACTCGCTCGGCACATACATGACCTGGCTGAACAATCCCGGCCGTGCGATTTTGGGGCTTCCTTATTCGGGCGGCGGGCGGAACTTTGTCACGGACATTGCGGAGGTGTCGCTCTTTGAGGACAAGCCTGTCGATTTCCCGTTACCCAATCCGCCGGACTTGGCCTATCCCCGCTGGCGGCTCGAAAAAGATTGGCTTCTGCAGGATGCGGGGTTCGATGGTTTCGCACGGGTGTTCACCGCTACCGAAGATGCCGATCTCGAGAAACGTTTGGTGTCCAAGGTGGCTGGCGAATTGAAAACTCAGGTTCGGCTCGACCTGCCCGATGCGCCGGGGTGCGATCCGCGTTGGCGGGTGCTCTATCTGCGCCTTTGCGGGCTCCGCCGTGCGGAGCGGCTGAAAAATGTGACACGGCACGCGACACAGATTGTCTACGTCAAACACTACACCTTCGGTTGTAACGCCACACTGGGTTCTGCGGAACATGTGACGGATGATCTGACCGACGCCAGACCGCGTAACTGGAAAAAAGGCGGCCAGCTCTGCCTGTTGACGATCCGCCCAGACGGAAGCGTGGAGAATGAGGTGCTGATCGACAAACCCGAGGGCTGCGTACGGGATCCTGCGCTTTCGCATGACGGACGGCGGCTGGTTTTCTCGATGCGCGACAGTTACAACGATAACGCCTACTATGTCCCGCATCGATGGTCTCCGAGTTTCCGGGCACCGTTGCCCTGGGCTGCTTACGAACAGAGGCGGGGCGATGACTACCACCTGTACGCATTGGATCTCGTAACCCGTGAAATCACGCAGCTTACACATTCGCCCGTCGTCAACGGGCGCGTGGTGCCGTGCGCCGATGTCGAGCCCTGTTTCACTTCGGATGGCGGTATTCTGTTCCAGTCCACACGTTGTGAGCAGGTTATGCCTTGCCACCAGACGTTGATCTCGAACCTGTACCGCAGCGATCTGGACGGGAGCAACATCCGCAGGCTTGCGTTCGACGGCGCGAGCACATTCTATCCGCAGCAGCTTCCCGACGGACGTGTGCTCTATACGCGCTGGGAATACAACGACCGGAACGCGCGCTTCCAGCAGTCGCTGTTCGTCATGAATCCCGATGGCACGGCACAGACCGAATATTACGGCAATAACTCCTTCTATCCGACTGCGTTATTGCACGCCCGACCAGTCCCCGGCTCCTCCAAAGTCATCGGTATTGTGTCAGGCCATCATGTCCACCAGAAGGGCAAGCTCATTGTGATCGACCGACGCAAGGGGATACAGGGCGACAGTGGCATTGAATACGTCGCGGGTTCGGCGATCAAAGAAGAGTCGGGGCGTCACCCGTCAAATTACGAGAACGACCCGAAAGTGGTCGGCAACCGTAATGTGGTCGCCATCGATTGGTTCGGGCAAGTCGGTCCGCAATGGCAGTATCCGTATGCATTCGACGAAGACACCTACCTTGTGACATTTCTGCCCGAGGGGACGCTCATCGACAAGAGCGGGGTGAATCCGAATTTCGGCGTTTATTACCAGACGGCGGATGGAGCGCGCGAACTTCTGGCATACGATCCGGCTGTCGAGTGCAGCCAACCCGTGCCCGTCATGGCGCAGACGCCTGCGCCTCTGCGCGAATCGCTTGTCGATCTGTCGTCGCCGTATGGCGTCTTTCACATGCAGAACGTCTATGTGGGACCAGGGCTGGAGGGTGTAAAGCAGGGAGCGGTCAAAAAGTTGCGCGTGGTGGGGGTCGAATACCGGCCGATGTATATACGCTCTGGTTCGATGGACTGCCCCGCCGACGAACCGTACCGAAATTTCATACCCTACAGCGGCGACATGTCCGGAGAAGCGATCACGGCAGGTGGCGCATGGGACATCAAGCATGTGTTGGGCGAGGTAGACGTGGATCAGGACGGCAGTTGCGCGTTCAAAGTGCCAGCGAACACAGCGGTCTATTTCCAGTTGCTCGATGCTGGCGGACGTTGCATCCAGACGATGCGCAGTTGGACGATGCTGATGCCGGGCGAGACCATGGCGTGTGTGGGGTGTCATGAAAGCAAGATGCAGGTTTATCCCGCGGATTTGGGGCAGGCGCGCAGAAAAGTGCAGCGCCTGCAGCCGTTGGCGGGTCAGCCTCCCCATCCGCTTCTGGCGCGGCTGGACAAAGACGGGTTGCTCGGGGGAACCAGCAACTATCTCGGGTTGAACGCGCCCAGACCGTGTGATCCGGATGCGCCCACCGAGGGCTTCAGTTTCATCCGGCAGATCCAGCCGATCCTTGACCGGCACTGCGTCCGGTGCCATGACGGCAGTCCGAAAGCGAAGGGACGTCCGAACTTGACCGGTGCGGAAGCTGTCGATTTCAGGAAAGGTGCTGCCCGGAGATTCTCGAAGTCGTATGCGGCACTGACCGCGAACGGTCGCCAGACGGCGATGCTGAACTGGTATTCGGCGACGGGGCAATCCGCCATGCTTCCGCCGTACGCGCAAGGCTCCACGCAGAGCAAGATCATGGCGCGCCTTGAGCCGTCCCACAACGGTGTGGCCGTGAGCGATGCGGAGAAGCGGTTGTTCGCATGCTGGATTGACCTTGCGATTCCTTTCGGAGGTTCGTACTTCGAGGCGACGGTTTGGACGCCTGACGAGCGGCGTATCAGCGAATACCATCAGGACAAACGTGTGATTTTCGCCCAGGAGGAGGTGAACGTGCTGCGGGCACAACTTCGTTTGCCGCCGTTGCCTTTAGAAACATTGGCGTCAGGGATGTTTGCGCCCGCGCAAAATTTTGCGCAAATTCCTCCCGCCAGCCACTAGCCAATATAACACAGGTCACCAGTCGACGGACACACGCCATGAGAAACACGAGGTTGCGGCAATGAATTGCCGCAGTATGCGTGAAAGCTTCATGCTGGCCGACAAAATGCCGACTTGCGGCAATTGTGCTAAATACTGCCCCACGAAGGCCCTGACGCTGGTTGAGGAGAAGGACAAGAAAAAAATATCCACACCTTGACGAAACGCTGTGCATCGGTTGCGGCGCATGCGAGTATCATTGTCCGGCGGGAGCGTCAGCCATGCGAGTGGTTGGACGAGAATCCCTGCCTCCGCAAAAAAACAGCAAGCCCGGTTGGACTCGACAATGTCCTCTTCTCGTTCAATGCTGACGCGCATATCTTGAGAATCAAACCGCATTCTGCCTCAGGATGCGTCACCCATACAGGTGCCGAGAAGGCGCGCGGTCTTGATCCATGGGTGGTCTTGCGGCACAGTGCGGACGTGCCCGGCGACATCCTCAAGGGGCACGGCGACGCAATCGTCACCGCGCACGGCAACCATGACGTTGTATTCGCGGGCGTTGATGAGTTCGCCGGCCATTGCGCCGAGCCGGGAGCAGAGCAGCCGGTCGGCCGGGGTGGGGGTGCCACCACGCTGGATGTGACCGAGCTGGGTCATGCGCGCATCGATGCCGGTGAGTTGCTGGAGGTCACGGACGA
>ERZ795052.1186-NODE-1186-length-36495-cov-6.611992_pt1 | contig 36495 bp, 27 predicted proteins | sample MGYA00375136_ERZ795052 | MGnify/ENA primary metagenome ERZ795052 (study PRJEB30181, sample SAMN05720156) | activated sludge metagenome | isolation source: Anaerobic digester | place: Japan | collected 2015-05-26 ... | reverse complement strand
ACCAATTACTTGCCCCTGTTGGCAAGCTCCCCAACTGCCGTTTCAAGGATGAATCTTTCAGGCGGCAACACGGTGCTTCTGACTGGCGCTTCCGGGGGGCTGGGGCGGGTGATGGCGGAGGCGTTCGCCAGGAAGGGAGCACGCCTCGCTTTGGTGGCCCATCCCGGCGCCGAGCTGGAGCCCCTTCGCCAATCGCTAACCGGGAACGGCACCTTCGCCAAGGCCTACATCGCCGACCTCCGGGACGGCAAACAACGACAGGACATCCTCCAGTGGGTCCGACGGGATTTCGGGCCCGTGGACGTTCTGGTCAACAACGCCGGGGTTGAATACACCGAGGTTTATCACGAACTGACCGGAAGCCAGATCGCCGAGGTGCTGGCTGTGAACCTGGAAGCGCCGATGTTCCTGGCCTGGCATCTTTTGCCCGAGATGCTCGAGCGCCGCCAGGGACACATCGTCAATATCTCTTCCCTGGCTGGCAAGGCGGGGCCCGCATGTCAAGAGCCGTACGCCGCCACCAAGGCGGCGTTGGTGGCTTTCACTGCCTCCCTGCGCGCCACCTACCGCGGCACCGGCGTCAGCGCATCGGTCATCGTGCCGGGGTTTGTGGAAGCCGGCATCTACGCCCGGCTCAAAAGCTCGAGCGGTTGCTCGGCTCCCGCCCTCCTGGCGGGTTGCCGGCCCGAAGCGGTCGCCAAAGCCTTGATCAAAGCCATCGAGGCCGATCTCCCCGAGGTCATCGTCAATCGTTACCCCGTGCGGCCGCTCCTGGCTTTGTCCGCCCTTTCGCCCACGTTGGGCAATTGGTTCACCAGCCGAATGGGTGTGCACGAGTTCTTTCGAAAGGTAATTGAAGCCCGTAAATCCAGGCAAAAAACAGCCGGCCCGGACGTGGAGTCGCCCGGTGGATTGGCTGACTGCGGAACATCGGTATGTCGCGAAGAAAGGCAGACCGGGAATGTTTAAGCATCTTTGAAGGACCGGGACGCCGGCCGTTCTCCGGGACCAAGACCCTTGGATTTCGGGGTCAGGTAGCTGGTTATGAGTCAGGACTTTGCAGTGTGAACACCTCGGCATTCAATATGCTTTAACCCATCACGAGTCTATGCAACTGAGAAAAACACTCTTGCTCTATTCTTTTGCGGCCTGCTGGCTGAGCGCAGCCCATTCCGCGTTCGCCACCGGCTTTGCCTTGCCCGATCAGGATGCTTTTGCAGTCGGGCGTGGCATGGCATTTGTGGCCACCGCAGACAACCCCTCGGCTATCTTCTATAACCCTGCCGGAATAAGCCAGTTGGAGGGAAATAATGTCCGGTTCGGAGCCTATGCCATCCACATGGACGCCGGGTTTGTGCCTCCCCAGGGCGGGCCCAAGTATCACAGCGATAAACACAACCACCTGGTCCCCCAGTTCTTCTACACTTGGAGCCCGGAGAATTCAGACCTTAGCCTCGGATTGGGCCTGTACTCGCCCTTCGGCCTGAGTTCCCGTTGGCCCCAAGAAACAGGGTTTCGGACGGTCGCTACCGAAGGCTCCCTTCGCAGCTACAACATCAACCCGGTCGTTTCCTGGCAGGTGGCGGAGAACTTCTCGGTGGCTGCAGGTGCCGTTCTGAATTACGCCGAGGTTGACCTGCGCCAAGGCCTGATCTGGCCCAGCCAGGACTTGGACCTGTTCAAGTTCAAGGGCGACGGGTGGAGCGCGGGGTACAATCTTGGCCTGCTGTGGCGCGTGCATGATAAAGTCTCCTTGGGAGCCAATTTCCGAAGCACCACCGAGGTCAACATGAAAGGCTATACTGAGTATTACAACTCTTTCCCTTTCTCCTACGGCCCGTTCAACGTGCCTGCGTTTCCTCCCCAGCAAGTGGGTGCCGATACGGACTTTCGTTTTCCTCTCAAAGCAGTTCTGGGCATTTCCTACCGCCCCACGCCCCAATGGAATCTGGAGTTTAATGCGGATTACACCGCGTGGAACCAATTGGACGCCCTGGCAATTCGTCAGCAGCGTGGCCTTGGAGCTTTGATTCCGCAGCAAGTCAATCTGCCTTTGTATTGGGATTCGAGCTGGTACTACGAATTTGGCGTGACCCGGTATTTTGCCAATGGCTGGCATGTGAGCTTTGGCTACATTTTCAACGAGAACTCCGTTCCGGACGCAAACTACACTCCGCTGGTGGCCGACCTGGACCGGCACTTCGTCAGCGCCGGCATCGGGTTTCACCGGAAACAATGGACTGCAGACCTGGCCTATGAATTCGGCTACGGCCCAAACCATTCCGTGGCGGGCAGCCGCTACTCCGCCGCGTTCCAGACGGCAGACGGCACCTATGACTTTATCAGTCATGCAGTTGCGCTTTCAGTCGGCTTGCGGTTTTAACCGGTTTCTCCGTGGCCCGCTGGCTCAAATCGGGACACGTCCCCCGGTGGTGTGTCCAGAATTTGTGGTTGGATTCCACCGCGGACCGCGCGATTGGTGATTCAGCTTGTTTCCAGCGCCCAAAAAATGCCCGTGAATGACGTAAATGTTAAAGAGGGCTTTGTCGCCTTCCGGACCAGCCAGGGTCTGGAATTGCGGGGGAGTGTGGTTCATTTGACCCGGCATTCAGCTTCGATCGAGGTTTACAACCCGGAGCCGGTGATCCGCAGTTCGGAGGTGCTCCAGGACTTTTGCGTGCGGATGGGCGAGGAGACGGTGTATGGCGGGCGGGCGCTGGTCCAGCAGGTGGTCAACACCGGCAGTGTGCTGCTTTGCTCGGTGGTCCTGGAGGACAGCTCCTTCGACGCGCAGTATCTGGCGCGGCAGAGCGATGGGGGTCCGTTGCGAGAGCGGTTTGCCGGGTTTATGCAGCAATGGGGGCAGACCTGGAGGGTGCTGCCCGGCTTCAAGGTTGCCGTGGCGGACATGCAGACCCTGTTGCTGGACCTGCGCCTGTGGATGGGGCAAATCGAGCTGGGCCTCCAATCCGGCGCGCCGCATGCCCTGGCCGCCCGCGAGCGGGAGGCCGTGGACCAACTGAGCCCGGTGGTGGTGCCGGTGCTCAACGCCGTGTTCGAGCGGTTCGAGCGCGAATATCGCCGCCTGGCGCCCGAACAATGCCCCGAGCATCGCAGTTATGTGCAACGGCATTTGCACCCGCTGGTGCTCTGCGCCCCCTTTGCCTATCGCAGTTATGTCAAGCCGTTGGGTTACGCCGGCGATTACGAAATGGTGGACATGATGCTCCGGGACCCGCGGGAAGGCGCCTCGCTCTTCGCCAAGGTTTTCAACGTCTGGCTGCTCCAGCAAGACTCGGCCGCCGCGCACCGGAACCGCATCAAGTATCTGACCCGCAAACTGGTTGAGACCGCCGGCTCCGCCGCGCGGGCCGGCCGCCGGGCCCGGATTCTCAACCTGGGCTGCGGGCCGGCGCGCGAGATTCAGGATTTCATGGCCCAAAGCGTGTTGAGCGACTGGGCGGAGTTCACGCTCCTGGATTTCAATGAGGAAACGTTGCGCCACGCCCAGGCGGCGCTCGAGCGGGAGCAGCAGCGCCACGGCCGCTCGACCCTGGTTCAGGTCCAGAAGAAATCCGTCCAGCAACTGCTCAAGGACGCGCTCCGCGCCGCGCCCACGCCGCAGGGCGCAAACTACGACCTGATCTATTGCGCCGGGTTATTTGACTATCTGGATGACCGGACCTGCCGGCGGCTGCTGGGGTTTTTCCATCAGTTGGCCGCGCCGGAGGGCCGGGTGCTGGCCACCAATGTGGCCCCCTCGACCCCCAACCGCGGCAGCCTGGAGCTGATCCTGGACTGGCATCTGATTTATCGCGATGCCGCCCAGGTGGAGCGGTTGTGCCCCGAAAGCATTCCCTCCGAAAGCGTGCGGGTGGAAAGCGAGGCCACCGGCCAGAACATTTTCCTGGAGATCCGCAAAGATGACGCGCGCTGAGACACAGGAACTCCCGGTCCCGGACGTTCAGCGAAGCTTTCGCGAACACGAGCGCGAGGTGCGGATTCGCACCGGCAAAATCGCCTGCATTCTGGTCTTGGTGCTGATGCCGATGGGATTGACGGCCGACTATTTCGTCTATCCCGAGCATCTCCGCGAGTTTGCCCAACTGCGCCTGCTGTGCTCGCTGCTGGTGGCGGGGGTCTTTCTGCTGCACAACACCGATCTGGCCCGGAGGTTCTATCCCGCAGTGGGCATGCCCATCGTCATCCTGCCGGCCTTTTTCATGTGCTGGATAATGTATCGCACCGACGATGGCGCCAGTTCCAGTTACTACGCCGCCTTGAACCTGATTCTGCTGGCGGTCAGCACGGTGGGGCATTGGAGCATCGCCGAGACTCTCGCGGCCGTCGCGGCCGTCATCGGGCTTTACCTGGCCACCTACCTGGCCACCCAAACGCGGACCGACTTCAGCATCTTCTACACCAACAGCTATTTTATCGCGCTGACCGGCATTATCTCGGTTTCGGGCAATTACCTGTTCAACCGTCTTCGTTACCGCGAGTTTGTGTTGCGTTGCGAGCTGGATGCCAACCAGCGGAAGCTGGCCCGGCAAAAGGACGAGCTGGCCGAAACGGTGAACCAACTGCAAACCACCAACCGTCAGCTCCAACAAACCCAGGCCCAGCTTGTCCAATCCGAAAAAATGGCTTCCCTGGGCCGCCTCAGCGCCGGCATCATTCATGAAATCAACAATCCGCTGAACTTTGCCACCACCGGCCTCTTCACATTGCGAAAGAAGGGCGCCAGCCTCACGCCCGAGCAGCGGGAACACTACCTCGAAGTCCTTGGCGACGTCGAAGACGGCCTCAAACGCGTGAAAACCATCGTCACCGGTTTGCGCACCTTCAGCCATCCGGACACTGAAAGCCGGGACCAGGTCGAGGTGGCGGAAGTGGTGGCTTCCGCGTTGCGGTTCCTGAGCGCGGAAATCAAGGACAAGGTGGAGGTGGAATGCGACCTGGCGGACCAGCAGACCATCTGGGCCAACCAGAACCAGCTCATCCAGATTCTGCTCAACCTGGTCCAAAACTCGCTGGACTCCCTCAAAGCCAAGTCCTTCGCCAACGGCCAGCCGCGACGCATCCGCATCGAAGGCCGCGTCGAAAACGGCAAGAGCCTGCTCCGGGTGCGGGACAACGGCCTGGGCATTCAGCCGGAGCACCTCCCCAAGGTGTTCGATCCGTTCTTCACCACCAAGGATCAAGGCGAGGGGATGGGCCTGGGCCTGAGCGTCTGCTACGGCATGGTCGAGCAGTTTGACGGCCGCATTTTTGTCTCGTGGAACGAGCCCGGAAACGGTTGCGAATTTACCCTGGAATTTCCCGCCAAAGGATAGACCGCTTGCTATGGAACCAACTTACGACTACCGCAAATTTGCCATCCTTTACGTTGACGACGAGGAGAAGTCGCTCAAACGGTTTGTGGACGCGTTTGGCGACCAGTTTCGCATCCTCACCGCCAGCAACGCCCGCGACGGCCTGCGGCTGCTCGAGGCGCACCAAGACGAAATCGGCCTGCTGATGACCGACCAGAAGATGCCGGGCGAGAAAGGGGTCTGGCTTTTGGAAAAAGCCCGCCAGCTTCGGCCGCGCATCATCCGCCTGCTGGTGACGGCCTACACGGATTACGACGCCGCCATTGCCGCCATCAACACCGGCTCCATCTACAAATACGTCGAAAAGCCCTGGGACCCGCCCCAGCTCGAGAACACGCTCAAGCGCGGCCTCGAGTTCTTCATGGTCCAGCGCGAGCGCGACCAGCTCCTGCGGGAGAAGCTGTCGGTGCTGCACAACATGATGATCGCCGACCGCATCGTCAGTCTCGGCCTGCTGGCGGCCGGTCTGAGCCATCACATCCGCAACTCGCTGGTGGCGGTCAAGACGTTTCTGGACCTGGCCCCCGCCAAAATGGCGGAGGAAAAGGCGGACCTCAACGGGCTGCGCAATCCCGATTTTTGGAAGGAATACTACCAGAACGTCCAGAACCAGATTAACCGCATCAACAACCTCCTCAAGGACCTCTGGAGCGCCGCCGAAAAGCCCACCTTCGAATTCGCGGACCAGGTCAACCTGCGCGAGGTGGTCGAGGACAGTTATGCCCAGCTTCGTCCCAGCTTTGCCGAAAAGCAGATTCAGTTCGAGAACCGCATTCCCGCCGACCTGCCGGTCCTGAACGTGGACAAACCGAAATTCTACCGCCTGTTCGATTTGCTGCTGAAGGACGAACTGGCCAGCCTGCCCCCCGGCACCGGCGTGGTGTTCACCGCCGAAACCGCGTCGAATGGCGCGGGCCCGGAAAAACAACAGGTCAAAATCCAGCTCACGGACAATGGGCCCGGCCTGCCCCAGGAAGCGCTGCGCATCGTCTTCGACCCGTTCGTGGTGCGCAGCGACACCCCCATGGAATACGGCATCCACCTCATGGCGTGCTTTTTTATCGTCCACCACCACGGCGGGCGCATCGAAGCCCGCAACAACACCGGGCAGCCGGGCACCACCTTCACCCTGCGATTGCCGGTGAACCCTGCCCAGAGCGTGCCTGCCAGGCCGGAGCACGACTTCCTTCAAAAAGTGCTGTTGAGTGATTCCCTCTGGGAGAAACTCATTTCCTCGGAGTAGTCAGCGCCCCCGCCCCGGCCCTTGCGGCCGGAACGTCCGAGTCGCCGATTGACGGCGTGCGCCTTCTGCTCAACACTGGGCGGCGCATGACGCCATGACCCGCTGCCGGTGGACAGTCGTAGGCCTTTTGTTTTTCGCCGTGACCGTCAATTATATTGACCGGGCGGTGCTGGGGGTGCTCAAGCCGTTGCTGGATCAGGAACTGGGGTGGGACCAGAAAGACTATGGCTGGATGGTCACCGCCTTTCAGGCCAGCTACGCCGCCGGTTACCTCCTGGCCGGCCGGCTCTTCGACCGCATTGGAGTACGGGTGGGTTTTCTGCTGGCCGTGTCGCTCTGGAGTCTGGCGGCCATGGCCCATGCGGTGGCCCGGTCGGTGCTGGCGTTCAGCATCGCCCGCTCGGTGCTGGGGCTGGCCGAGGGCGGCTGTTTTCCGGCGGCCATCAAGGCGGTTACCGAGTGGTTTCCCCGCGAGCAGCGGGCTTATGCCACGGGATTGTTTAATGCGGGAAGCAACGTGGGGGCCATCCTTTGTCCGATGGTGGTTCCCTGGCTGGCCCATGCCTGGGGCTGGCAGGGCGCGTTTGTCGCCACCGGCGCCGTCGGTTTCCTCTGGGTTGCCGCCTGGTTCGGCCTCTATCACGCGCCGGAGACGCACCCGCGCATTTCCGCCGCGGAGCTGGCTTATATCCGCAAAGACCCGCCGGAAACAACCGCCAAAACCCCCTGGCTGACCTTGCTGCGCCACAAACAGACCTGGGCCTTCATGGCCGGCATGATGGCTTCGGCGCCGGTCTGGTGGTTCTACATCTTCTGGATTCCGGATTTCCTGAACAAGCGGTATGGGTTGAATCTGACCCAGAGCAGCCTGCCTTTGATGGCAATTTTCTTCTTTTCGAGTTTTGGCGGGATTGGCGGCGGCTGGCTTTCCTCGGCCCTGCTCCGCCGCGGCTGGTCGGCCAATGCCGCCCGAAAAACCGCCCTCCTGGTTTGCTCGCTGGCCGTGCTGCCGGTCTTCGCCACCCCGCTGGTGCCGCACGTGTGGTGGGCGGTGGGGCTGGTGACGCTGGCGGCCGCCGCGCATTGCGGTTATGCAGCCAACCTTTACACCCTGGTGAGTGACACCGTGCCGCGGCAGGCGGTGAGCTCGGTCGTGGGCATCGGCGGCATGGCGGGCTCGGTTGCGGGCATGTTCTTCGCCCAGGTCGTCTCCCGCATTTTACATTTCACACACAACAACTATCTCGTTCCCTTTGCCCTAGCCGCCACCACCTATCTGCTCGCCCTCGGTTTGATCCACCTGCTCCTGCCGCGCCTGGAGCCCATGCCCCTGTCTGATCGCCTGACGGCCAGCACCAGACAGCCGCAAATCAACGCCTCCCGACCATGAGCACGCTCACCAGCCGCGAACGCGTCCGCCTCGCCCTCGATCACCAGGAACCCGACCGCGTGCCGGTGGATTTTGGGGCCAGCCGCATCACTGGCATCGGCGCGATTGCCTACCGCAACCTCCTGCAGCACCTTGGATGGGAGGAGGAGGTCAAGGTTTATGACGTCAAACAGCAGCTCGCCGAGCCTTCGTTGGCAGTGCTGAACCGCCTCGGGGCGGACGTCGTGCAGGTGCACCGCCTGGGGCCGACCAGCGGTCTCCCCTTCCTGGAAATTGACCGCTGGAAAGCCGGCCGCTTGACCGACGGCTCGCCCTGCCTTGTCCCGGCCGCGTATGAGGAAAGCCGGGGCGCGGACGGGGCCGTTGAACTGCGTCGCAACGGCCAGCTCTGCGCCTGGCGGGCCCCGGAATCCTTTTACTTTGATGTCTGCTACGCGCCGTTGGCCGACGCCCAGACGCCGGCGGACATCAACGCCTTTGTGTGGCCCGACCCCTGGACCGAGCGCGAGGAGGCGTATCTCAAAGACCGCATCCAGCAGCTTTATTACGGCACGGACAAAGCGCTGTTCGCCGGCCTGCCGATGCTCGTCTGCTCGTTTTTTGAAATCAGCCTGGTGCTGTTCGGCTTCGAGAACTTCATGATGAAACTCGCCTCCGAGCGCGACCTGGTCGAATACTGGCTCGAGGCCAAGCTGGCGCACGACCTGGCCATCCTCGACAAGTTCCTCGCCATTGCCGGTCCGTACCTCGAGGCGATTCAGATGAACGATGACTTTGGCGCGCAGGACAGCCTGCAAATCTCGCCACGGCTCTACCGCGAATTGTTCAAGCCCCGCCAGAAGCGATGGATCGAGTTTGTCAAGGCGCGGACGCGGGCGAAGGTTTTCATGCATTGCGACGGCGCGATTCGGGAAATCCTGCCCGATTTCATTGAAATCGGCATTGACGTTTTGAACCCGCTCCAGACTTCCGCCCGCGGCATGGACCCGCGGGAAATCAAACGCCAGTTTGGCCGGGACCTGGCGTTTTGGGGCGGCGGCGTCGAGACTCAAACCACCCTCCCGTTCGGCACCTGCGACGATGTCCGCCGCGAGGTGCGCGAGCGCATCCGGCTCCTGGGGCCGGGAGGCGGCTTCGTCTTTGCCACCATCCACAACATCCAGCCGGATATTCCGCCGGAGAAGGTCCTGGCGATTTACGAAACCGTGGCGGAATGCGGCCGGTATCCTTTGTCATGAACTGGCTGGCGGCTTTGCGCGTGACATTATTCCTTTGGTTGGCTGGCGGGTTTCCGGGCGGGAGGTAACACTGGGTTGAAGAGTATGGAAACGGATTGGCAACAACTGCAGGAACTTGCGCTGGAGGAGGTCGAGGCCACCCTGGCAGACCTGCCCGCTCCGCTGCGCGAAAAGGCCCGGGCCCTGCCCGTCACCTTCCAGCGCCAGCCCAATCCCGACCAGGTTCGCGACGGCATCGCCCCGGACACCCTCGGGTTGTTTGTCGGTCCGGAGCATGCTTATCAGGAAACCTCGCTCGAGCCGATCCCGCCCCAAATCATTCTGTTTCTCGAGAACCTTTGGGAGTTCTCAGACGCGGATGAGGAGATCTTTCTCGACGAGGTCCACACCACCTACCTCCACGAGCTGGGCCATTATCTCGGCCTGGACGAAGAGGACCTGTTCGACCGCGGTCTGGACTGAAGCCGCGCGCGGGTTTGCCACCGCGCCGGTCAGGCAGCGGGATTCAAGAGCGCAACCAAACCGACCCGCGTCGTTGGGCACCGCGCTCAGGATGTTTTTTTGTGTCGCAAGCTCCTGAGGAGGTTGAATCCGCGGTGGGGACTCGAGCGCAAAGCCCGGCGGATTTCCGGTTCAGACGGGGCCTCCGCCCGCTCGGGCAACCGGCAGGGCCGGTGCGACTGACGCCTAGGTTGCGAGGCCCAAGTTGGTGCTTGCCGAAAGGCGGCCGCCGTTGTTGCATGGACCGTCGCCACCGGCGATCAAGTGCAAGCAATGCAGCTTTACCCGAAACATTACTGCGGCGTCTTCGGCGTTTATGGCCATCCGAGCGCCGCGGAACTGACTTACTACGGCCTTTACGCGCTCCAGCATCGGGGGCAGGAAAGCGCCGGAATTGTCACGTCGGACGGCCAGTCGTTTCATGAACTCAAAGGCATGGGGCTGGTTTCGCAGGTGTTCAAGGGCGGCGCGCTGCAGGAACTGCACGGCCACATCGCCGTCGGCCATACCCGGTACTCCACCACCGGTTCGAGCCAGCTTCGCAATGCCCAACCCCTGACCGTGGACTGCGCCCGCGGCCAGATCGCCATTGCCCACAATGGCAACCTGACCAACGCCGCCGCCCTCCGCGCCGCCTTGGAAGCGCGCGGGTCCATCTTCCAAACCACGGTGGACAGCGAGATAATTCTCCACCTGATGGCCCAGCCGGACCCGGTGGGCCATTCGAACAGCCTCCTGCAGGCGGTGCGCCGGATCGAGGGGGCCTACTCGCTTGTGGTGATGACCGAAAACGAGCTGATCGGCGTGCGGGATCCGCACGGCTTCCGTCCGCTCTGCCTGGGGCGGCTGGACGACGCCTACGTGCTCGCCAGCGAAACCTGCGCGCTGGACCTCATCCATGCGAAATTTGTGCGGGATGTCGAGCCCGGCGAAATCGTGGTCATCAACCAGCAGGGCGTCCAGAGTCTCCAGGCGTTTCCCGAGCATCCCCGCCGCGCCTTCTGCATTTTTGAATACGTCTATTTTGCGCGGCCGGACAGCACCATCGCGGGCCGCAACGTGTACAAGGTGCGGGTGGACATGGGGCGGGAACTGGCGCGCCAGTTCCCCATCGCGGCCGACGTGGTGGTGCCGGTGCCGGACAGCGGGAATTGCGCCGCGCTGGGGTATTCGCTCGAATCGGGCATCCCGTTCGAGATGGCCTTTGTTCGGAACCATTATGTGGGCCGCAGCTTTCTCCAACCTTCGCAGCTCATCCGCGATTTCAGTGTCCGCGTCAAACTGAACCTGATCGAGGAACTGGTGAAAGACAAGCGGGTGATTGTCGTGGACGACTCGATCGTGCGGGGGACCACCTGCAAGGCGCGGGTCAACAACCTCAAGGAGGCCGGCGCCCGCGAAGTCCACGTCCTGGTGAGCTGCCCGCCGCACATGCATCCCTGTGTGTATGGGATTGATTTTCCCGATCGGAGCAAGCTGATGGCCGCCAACCATCCGCTCGAGGAAATCCGCAAATACCTCAACGCCGATTCGCTTCATTACCTCTCCCAGGAGGGCATGGTGCGCGCCACGGGCCTGCCCGCCACCGCCTTCTGCATGGCCTGTTACGACGGCAATTACCCCGTGGCGTTTGACCCCGCTACGGACAAGGAAATCATCGAACGCCGCCGCCACCGCCTTCCCACTCTCGGTGAGTCGGTCGTCCGCGAAAAAGCTCAAATCCCCCTGCTCTAGCCCGGTGACAACGCTTCTGCGCCTGTAGTTTCCATGGAACGCCGCACTTGGCAGCCCCCCAACAACGCCCTCCCTCGGCCCCGGGCTGCCCGGCCCTTGGCTCCGCGACCGTGGACCGGCCGTGCAGACCTCCGGGCCCAGCAGGGCAAACCGCTCCGGGCGGTTCAGGGCGGCTCAAATTGCGCCGCGGTCTGTTGCCTGGGGCTTGTCCTGCTCGCTCTGCTGACCGCCTCTGGCGCGCCGTCCTCCGCCAGCCCGGAAGGCTCATGGGCCGGGGTCCTCCAACAAGCTGAACTGCGCCTTCGCCTCGGCGTCAACATCACGCGGGACGCCACCGGCCAGCTCGCGGGCACCCTCGACAGCGTGGACCAAGGCGCGCGTGGGATTCCCCTGGATGGTGTTCATTTCGAGCGGGGGACCCTCCAGTTCGAGCTTAAACAACTCGGCTGCCGGTATGAGGGCACACTGGATGCCGCAGGCAACACCCTGTCCGGGAAATGGCTGCAGGCCGGACACTCCTTCCCCTTGGTTCTGGCGAGGATGCCCACCAACCCGCCGCCTGACAGCGCCGAGCCGCTAACGCCCGAGCAACTGGCAGCCAGCCGCGAGGCCGCCCGGCGCGTGTCTGGTCTCTGGCAGGCCCGGGTGGTTCAAGATGGCACAACCAACTTGCTGCGACTCAAATTGTGGCGCGCGGCCAACGGCGCCGCCCGCGCCGCCTTCGACAGCTCGCTTCATTCCGCCGTCAATCTCCCAGTGACCGACATCGGCTGGCAAGACGGGCGCCTGGCCTTCACCGTTCCCGGGCTTGGGGCCTCCTTCTCGGGAACGGTTGGCACGGCTCCAGACCGGTTGACCGGCGCATGGCGGCAATCGGACGCATCGGTCCCGGTGGAATTCACCAAAGTCCCCCCTACGCGGCCCTGAAACACCAGGCCGTCGCTCGGGCAGCGCCTGCCACAACCAGCGACCGGCAATGCCTCAACCGCGGGATGCGCCCCGGTTCAACAATTCGAGGGTGCGTTCGTCGCGGCTCCCGCCGAAATACTTGTCCAGCACGCGGCTGAAAACCAATCCCGGACCCCCGGCACACTCAAACAGTGTCATCGAGGAGCGGAGTTTCAGGTCATCCGGAAACGGGAAGACCTCGGATACCGTCCGGCCCTCCAGGCCGAGGACCGTCCCGGCGCACTCGACCAGGCGCGAGCCCAGCACCGGATGTTCGAGGTAAGCCCGGGCTTCCTCAAGACTCTGGATGGCGAAATGCACAGAGGTGGAGGAAGAGCCAAGGCCCGCGATTTGCGGGAAGATGAACCACATCCAGTGCGTCCGCTTGCGGCCGCTTCGCAGTTCGGCCAGCACCCGGTCATAAACCGGCGCCTGGGCCGTTACAAACCGTTCGAGGTTGAAAAGCGGCGCCTTTGGGGGAGGCCCCTGACCCGAAGGGGAAGGGGGACTGGCTTGCATGGGTTGGAATGCCGCGCCCGCGGCTGCGCCCGCCGGGGTCCTTCACGCCAGCGGGGCGGCGAACGGCCCGCTACATGTCCTGCTGGTTGGCCCAGATCGGATTAATCGTCCACATGATCTCGTTGTGGAACTGGTTGTCGTTGTTCCAACGACGGCGCCAGATGTTGTTCACCTTCGGGTCAATCACCTCGTTGCGAATCGGGGACTCGACGTGGCCGTCGGTGAAGAGAAGGTCCGTGCGGCGGTTATGGCGGTTGGACGGCCATTCGGTGTGGCCCGGACTCGGGTCCGTCGGGTCCATGTTGGCGTTGAAAAAGATGAGCGCGGGGTTCTTTTGCGCCGGAACATCCCCCAGCGCGATCATCTGGCTCGGGCTGACCACCATCGTGTCTTTGACCGGCCCCTGGTACCACCCGCCATCAATATCGCCGCCCAGACCGAGCTGCGGCCGGTGGGAAATGCTCAAGCCCCAGTCGTTCATGCCCAGCGAAAAGCGCGAGCGCTCGCTGATGCCGTACGGATCAAACCCGCCCGTCGGCGCGTTGGCGCCCAGCGTCTTGTTGATATTGGTGTCCCACGCGCTTTCCGGCAGGGCGGCCGGGCAGGAAAACGCCTTGCGATTGTCGCCCATGTACTTGAGCAGGCGCGGCGGCCAGACATAATAAAAACCGCGCACGACCGACAGGCAGCCGGGGTATTGATTGTAGTCCCCCACGTACATGACCAGCGAAATCCCGATCTGCCGCATGTTGTTGATGCAGGAGGTCTGCTGGGCGCGGGTCTTGGCGCGGGACAACGCCGGCAGAAGCATGGCCGCCAGAATCGCAATAATGGCGATGACCACGAGCAGTTCGATCAACGTGAACGCCCGCTTGCCGCGGGAGCCACCGGTCCCCTGTGCCCCCCGCTGATTCTCATCTCTCGAAGATAACTTAATGAATGTTTTCATCGCAGAAACACCGTCTTGGGGAAATATCTGATATTCGGCGGCGATTGGCCAGTAAATACGTTAGACCGAACGTAAAGAACTTTGACATTCCAGCTTCCAAGCTTGACCGCGGGCGGGCGGCATGGAAAGCTGCCGCGGTTATGAAACGGATGATTGCCTTGGTCGTCGCTCTGGCCGCTTTGGCCATGGTGGCCGCCCCTGCCACTGCCGAGCCGAAAGCAGAGAAAAAGCTCACCTGCTGTCAAAAGGCGCAGGCTGAAGGCAAGGAATGCCGCAACCGCTGCTGTGTCGCGGCGCACCGGGAGGGGAAATCCTGCACCAAGTGCAATCCCGGCAAGGAAGACCTGGCGTTGCTGAAGAAAGCCGCCCCCAAGGCTCGAAAGCAATAGCCTTCCCCCCAGGGTCCGTGGCGCCTCCCGCGGCGCCTGGGCTTCTCCTCGCCAGCCGGACGCAGCCCCCGCGGAACCACTCCGCCTCGCGCTTTCCCAAAAGGCGCAGGGCGAGGGAAGGGGGAAATCCTCTCCGGCCGGCTCAGCCTCCTGGTCTGAGGTGTCGTTCGAACGCCGCCAGCGTGGCGGGGCTCACGTGATGTTCGATGCCCTCGGCATCATTCTGCGCCACCGGCTCGGGCACGCCCAACGCCCGCAAAAACTCGACCACCAGTTCATGACGCCGGCGCGAGGCTTCGGCCAGCCGCCGTCCCTTTTCGGTCAGCGTAATCGAGCGGTATGGTTGGGCGAACACGTAGCCGTCCCGCCGCAGGCGGGCCACCGTCCGGATGACCGTCACATGCGAAACGCCCAGCCGCCGCGCCAGCCCCGCGGCGCGCGCCTCCCCCTCCAGGACGGTCAGTTCCGCGATGGCCTCGACATAGTCTTCGGCCGTCTCGGTCGAGTGCTCGCGCCGGGTCTGGCGCAGGGCCCGGGCCTGGAGCTCGGCCGGGCGGGTCGCGGCCGGCCGGGTGAGGGAGAGTCTGGTTCGCGGCGAACTCATGCAAGGGTTTGCCATAACGCAGGAGCGTTTGACTGTCCAGCCCGGATGATGTAGCATAGGCTACATGTTGGGCCAGCTTGCTCAGACCGGCGCCGCCCTGGCGTGGGCCGTGGCCGCCCTGGCGGTGATCGCGGCGTTCGTTGTCCTGGCGCGGGCCGCCCTCGCGCGCTGGCGCCAGGGCCGGCAATTTCGCCTCCGGGTGCGCGCCGAGGACGCGCTGAAGCATGTTTACAAAGCCCGCGCCGCGGGCGAGCGCCCCACCCTCGAAAGCATGGCCGGCTCGATGCAGGTCAGCGTCAACCGCGCCGCCCAAACGGTGGCCGGCCTGCAAAAGGCCGAATTGCTCACGCTCGGGGAGGAGGGCATGCGCCTCACGCCCAGCGGAGAACGCTATGCCCTGAATGTCATTCGGGCCCACCGTCTGTGGGAGCAGCACCTGGCGGAAAAAACCGGCGTGGCCGAGAACGAATGGCATCGGCGGGCCGAGCGCCAGGAGCATTTGATCACGCCGGAACAGGCCGATTCGATCTCCGCCGGCCTCGGGCACCCCACGCATGACCCGCATGGCGACCCCATCCCCGGTCCGCGCGGCGACTTCCCCCCGATGTCCGACCAGCGGCTCTCGAGCCTGGAACCCGGCCGTTGGGCGCGCATCACTCATATCGAGGATGAGCCGGAGGAAATCTTTGCCCAGATTCGGGCGATGGGCCTCGCCCCCGGCATGCAACTGCGCCTGCTGGCCAAGGACCCCCGGCGCCTGCGTTGCTGGTGTGACGGCGAGGACCACGTCCTGGCCCCCATCGTTGCCGCGAACCTGACCGTGCAGCCGCTGGCGGAACCCGCCGCGGCGGGCGAGGCGGCCCGCCCCCTGTTGCTCAGCCACCTCGAACCGGGCCGGCGCGGGCGCGTCGTCCGCCTCTCCCCCCGCTGCCGCGGCGCCGAACGGCGGCGCCTGATGGATTTGGGCATCCTGCCGGGCACGGTGGTCCGCAGCGAGCTGCGCAGCCCAACGGGCGGCCTGACGGCCTACCGGGTGAGGGATACCCTGATCGCCCTGCGGGAGGAGCAGGCGGCCCAGATTCAAATTGAACCGCTCGCGGAGCCCGCCTCGTGAAACCCGATCCCCAGTCAGCGCCGGTGGCTTGCGAAACCTGCCCCTCGCGGCCTCGGGGCGGCCTGTTGCGCCTGGGACTTCGCCTGTCCCATTGGGACTATGTCGTTGCCCTGGCCGGAAATCCCAATACGGGCAAGAGCACCGTTTTCAACCAGTTGACCGGCCTCCGCCAGCATACCGGCAATTGGCCCGGCAAGACCGTCATGCGCGCCGAAGGCGGATTTCAGTTCGCCGGAAAACGGTTCAAACTGGTGGACCTGCCGGGCACTTATTCGCTCTTGGCGACCAGCCCCGACGAGGAGGTGGCGCGCAATTTCCTCCTGTTCGGCCGGCCGGACGTCACGCTCGCTGTGGTGGACGCCACCCGGCTCGAGCGCAATCTCAACCTCGTCCTGCAAATCCTCGAGATCACTCCGCGGGTGGTGTTGTGTCTCAACCTGATGGACCAGGCGCAACGCCTCGGGCTCCAGGTGGACGACCGCCGCCTCGCGCGGGACCTCGGCATCCCGGTCGTGCCTGTCACCGCCCGTTACCGCGAAGGGCTCGATGCCCTGCTCCAGGCGGTGTATGACGTTGCCACGGGCGCCGTCGTCTGCCGCGGTTACCGCGTCCGCCATGAAGACCCCGAGTTGACCCGCGCCCTCGAGCCGCTGGTCGCCCGCCTGCAACGCGCTTTTCCCGGCCTGCCCAACGCCCGGTGGGTGGCCTTGCGGCTTTTGGATGGCGATGAACGGATCATCGAAGCGGTCCGCACCGGCGAGTTCTCCGAACCGGCTCCCGCCCGCAACGAGACTCCTCCAACTCCCGCCCCGCCAGTCACAGCAACCGCCACATGAGTTCCCGGGGCCAATCCCAACGCGAAGAAATCCTCGCCTGCGCCCAGTCGCTGCGCTGGGAGCTTGGCGCCCAGTTCCATGAAAAACTGGTCGAATCCATTTACGCCGATGCCGCCCGCATCGCCGCCCGGGCCGTCACCCGGCCGGGCGCCACGCCCCGATTTGATCTGGACCGGGCCATTGACCGGCTGGTGACCAGCCGGCGGTGGGGCATTCCGCTGATGGTGCTGCTGTTCGCGTTGGTGTTCTGGATCACGATTGTCGGCGCCAATTACCCGTCCCAGTTCCTCGCCTCGCTGCTGGTGGACCGTCTCTATCCCTGGCTGCGCGAGGGCGCGGCGGCGCTCGGTTTGCCGGCGTGGTTGCGCGGCCTGGGCATTGATGGAGTTTACCTCGCCACCGCCTGGGTGGTCAGCGTCATGCTGCCGCCGATGGCCATCTTCTTTCCCCTGTTCACTTTCCTGGAAGATTTCGGGTATCTGCCCCGGGTGGCTTTCAATCTGGACAATCTGTTCCGGCGGGCGGGGGCGCATGGGAAACAGGCCTTGACCATGATGATGGGGTTTGGGTGCAACGCCGCGGGGGTGACGGCCACCCGCATCATTGACAGCCCGCGCGAGCGGCTGATTGCCATGCTCACCAACAACTTCTCGCTCTGCAATGGCCGGTGGCCCACGCAAATCCTCATTGCCAGCCTGTTTATCGGCGCCCTGGCCCCGCCCTACCTGGCCGGGCTGGTTTCCGCCGCCGTCGTCGTCGGGGTCGCCCTGCTGGGGGTCTTGCTCTCACTGGCCGCCTCCTGGTTCCTCTCCCGAACCGCCTTGCGCGGCGAAGTCTCCACCTTCAGCCTGGAACTGCCGCCTTACCGTCCGCCGCGCCTCGGCCAGATCATTTACACCTCGCTGATTGACCGCACCGCCTTCGTTCTCTGGCGCGCCCTGGTGTTCGCCGCGCCCGCCGGCGCGGTCATCTGGCTGGTGGCCAACGTGCGGGTGGCCGATGCGAGCCTCGCGGAGCACCTCATCCATTTCCTGGACCCCCTCGGGTTCTGGCTCGGCCTGAATGGCGTCATCCTCCTCGCCTACCTGATCGCCATCCCCGCCAACGAGATCGTCATTCCCACGGTCCTGATGCTCACCGTCCTCACCACCCGCCTGACCGGGGTCGGCGGCGGCGCGGGAGTCATGTTCGAGTTGGACAACCCCGCCGACACGCTGGCCGTTTTGCGAGCCGGGGGCTGGACCTTGCTCACGGGGGTGAACCTGATGCTCTTCAGCCTCATCCACAACCCGTGCAGCACCACGCTCTACACCATCTACAAGGAGTCCGGCAGTTGGAAGTGGACCGGGGTCGCCGCAGCGCTGCCCCTCGCGCTTGGCTTTGCGGTCTGTTTCGTGGTCGCTCAGGCGTGGCGGTGGCTGGGAGCGGGGTGATTCGCAGCCGCATCCCGACCTGCCGGGCTCACCCTCGCGTCACGATGGCCGCTTCCCGCTTCCCCATGCCGCTGGGGCCTCTCCCTCATGGCGCCCAGACCAACTCGGGGTTGTTCGTCCGGCCCTTGTTCGCGTGGAAATCCCAATACTCGACGTTCCGAAACCGGCGGGCGTGGCCGTCCAGGAAGGTGAACTGCGCTCCCCCGCTGTGGAGGTTGGTATGGACGAAATTGGCGGTGCCGACGCCGGGAATGTTTTTCGAATCGAACAACCACACCACCGCCGCCGGACGCGGAATCGAGCAGAGCCGCGCCGGCCGGTCGTTTTCGCCGGTGCCGTCGTGATGTTCGTTGAGGCAATAATGGAAAAGGTTGTAGCCGCTGCTGCGCCGCGGATTCGCCGGGCAGATCCAGAGGCAGCGGCCCGGGTTGAGGGCGGGATTGGTTCGCCAGGGCATGTCAAGATAGGGCGGCACGCCGAGCGTGCGCGGCAGATGATAATACCAGCCCTGCATCAACTGGGCCGTTGTGGTCGGGCTCCCAAATCCCTCCGGAGGCAGGAAATCGTTGTTTTCCGCCACGTAAAGTTGTGTCGCCAGACCCCATTGTTTCAAGTTGTTGAGGCAATAGGCCGCCTGCGCCCGCGCTTTGGCCCGGTGCAACGCTGGCAGCAGCAGCGCCGCCAGAATCGCGATGATCGCAATCCCCACCAGCAGTTCGATCAAGGTGAATGCCGGGGAGGCAAATCCCCCCGGGCGGATGTTCCCAATGCAGCGGCGCCGTCGGTCGGTCATAAGCCGGGTTAGTTCTGATTTCTGCCTTGCGCGACCCAGGGGGTTCATCGCAATTCCCGGCCGGATTGTCAAATGAACAATGGGGGCTAGTCGTCCGGCTCCGCCCGCCGTTCCCAGCGCCGCGGTGGCCGCTCCGGCAGGGTCGTATCCACCTTGGCGTAATAGGTGTCGTCGCCGAACAACCGGTTCGCCGCCTCCTCCAACTGGCGCGAGGGGGTGACGAAAAACTGCTCGTGGGTTTCCACGAAGAGCACCTCGCCGCTGGGCCGCATAAAACAGAGGAACAGGGGGCATTTGCCCGCGTGGGCCGTGACCAGCTCGCGGACCGACTCGAGGCGGTCGGGCTGGAAATGCGCCGTGTGCAGCCGCAGGTGAACCTGGCGGGTAAACCGGCGCGGGGCATCGTCCAGCGGGTAGATTTCCTGCGGAAAAATTTTGGGGCGTTCGTCGCCGGTGTTGATCTCGCCCACGACCATGATGGCTTTGCCCTGCACGAGCAGTTCGCGGTACTTGTCGTAGCTCTCGTTGACGCACAGCACCTGAACCGCCCCCTCCAGGTCCTCGAGGGTGACCAGCGCGTAGGGCTTGCCGCTCTTCTTCGAAATGCCGGCTTGGACCGCCGCGATCATGCCCCCCAGCCGGGTGAGCGTGCGGCCCGGCAATTGCGCCAGGCTCCGGGTTGTGGCCAGGCAATAGCGGGAGAGAATCTGCGCGTACGGAGTCAGGGGATGGCCGGTCACATAGAACCCGAGCAACTCCTTCTCCTTCGCCAGCATGTCGTGCTCCGGCCATTCCGGCAGGTCCACCTGCGCTTCCGGCTCGGGCGCCGTCCGGTCCTCGAAGGCTCCAAACAGCGAGCTTTGCCCGCGCTGCCGGTCGGCAATGATGACGGCGGCCCGCGCCAGCGTCCGGTCAAGCTGGGCGGCCAGCGTTGCCCGCGTCCGCCCGAACCCGTCGCAAGCGCCGCAGCGGATCAGCGCCTCGATCACCCGCCGGTTCACCGCCCGGCTGTCCACCCGCTCGCACAGGTCCGCCAGCGAGCGGAACTTTCCCCCCTGCTCCCGCGCCGCCAGGATGCTTTGAACGGCGACCTCCCCCACCCCTTTGATGGCGGCCAGCCCGAACCGGATGCCCCCAAGCTGCGGCCCGCCCTCCGCCCGGCCGTTTCCCCCGGCGGGGGCCGCCGCCGGCGCGAAATGCACCTGGCTCTCATTGACATCGGGCGGCAGCACCTCGATGCCCATCCCGTGGGCCTCCTCGATGTACTGGCTCAGCTTGGCGGTGTCCGCCATGTCGTTGGTCATCATCGCGCAGAAAAACTCGACCGGGTAATTGGCCTTCAAATAAGCGGTCTGGTAGGCGACGATCGCATAGGCGGCGGCGTGGGATTTGTTGAACCCATAGCCGGCGAACTTTTCCAGCAGGTCAAAAATCTGGTTGGCTTTGGCCGCGGGAATATTGTTCACCCGCGCGCAGCCTTTGACGAAAATGTCGCGTTGCTTGGCCATTTCCTCGGGCTTCTTCTTGCCCATGGCGCGGCGCAGGAGGTCGGCGCCGCCCAGGGTGTAACCCGCCAGTGCCTGGGCCGCCTGCATCACCTGCTCCTGGTACACCAGAATCCCGTAGGTCTCGCGGCAGATCGGCTCCAGCAACGGATGCTCATACTCGATCTTCACCTCCCCGTGCCGGCGGCTGATGAATTCCGGAATCAGGTCCATCGGTCCGGGGCGGTACAGGGCAATCAGCGCGGTGATGTGCTCGATCGAGCTGATCTGAAATTTCCGGCACAGGTCCCTCATCCCGCCCGATTCCAACTGGAACACCCCCAGCGTGTTGGCCTTGTTCAAGAGGTCATAGGTCCTGGCGTCATCCAGCGGCAGCCGGTCAATGGGCACTTCAATCCCGCGAGTCCGCTTCACCATCTCGCACGTGTTCCGGATGACGGTCAGGGTCTTGAGCCCCAGGAAGTCCATCTTCAACAGGCCAAGGTCCCCGACCGGCCCCATGGCGTACTGGGTGACAATGCCGCCCGAGTCGTCCTGCTTGAGCGGCAGGAGATTCACCAGCGGCTGGTCCCCGATCACCACCCCCGCCGCATGCACACTCGCGTTCCGGGCCAGGTCCTCGAGCACCATCGCCGTGTCAATCAGCTCGCGGGTGGCCTCCTCGCTCTCATACGCCTGCTTGAGCTCCGGCGATTGTTTCAACGCCTTCTCCAGCGTCATCTTCAAGTCCGCCGGGATCATCTTGGCCAGACGGTCGCAATCCGCGTAATTCAGACCCATGACCCGCCCCACGTCGCGCACCACCGATTTGGCTCCCATGGTGCCGAAAGTGATGATTTGCGCCACCGCGTCGCGCCCGTACTTCTGCCGGACGTATTCGATCACATCGGCGCGGCGGTCGTCGGCAAAGTCAATGTCAATATCCGGCGGATTGACCCGCTCGGGGTTGAGAAACCGCTCGAACAACAGTCCGTAGCGGATGGGGTCCACGTTGGAAATCTCGAGCAGGTAGGTCACGATTGAACCCGCGGCCGACCCGCGCGCCACGCAAGCGATGCCCTTCTGGTGGCCGTAGCGGACAAAGTCGCCGACGATCAGGAAATAACTTACAAACCCCGTTTTCTCAATGACGTGCAGTTCGTGCTGGAGCCGGTCCAAAACCGCTTTGGCCGCCGCCGCCACCTCAGGGTCCCGCAGCATCGCGCCAGCGTCGGCGTCCCCCTTGGCGTCCCCCGCCGGAACCCAATCCGGCGACAATGTCGGCAGTTGCCGCGGGTCCTCGACCCCTTCCAGGATGAAGGACCGGCCTTCCACGCGCACCTGGAGCCCGTAGCGCTTCTGGAGTCCCTCGGCCAGCAGATGTCGGAGGTAGCCTTCCCGCGTAAAATGTTCGGGTGGATGAAAAACCGGGTAGTGCAGTTTCCCAAACGGGATTTCCAGATTGCACTTTTCGGCAACTTCCAGCGTGTTGGCAACCGACTCGGGCACTTCCGCAAAGCGGGCTTTCATTTCCTCGGCCGAGCGGAGGTAGAACTGGCCGGGGGTGTAACGCATGCGCTTGGTGTCGGCCAGTTGCGACTGCGTCCCGATGCAAATCAGGCAATCGTGAGCGTGCGAGTGGCTCTGTTCCAGGTAATGGACGTCGTTGGTGGCGACCAGTTTGAGCCCGAACTCCTTCGCCCAGGGAACCAGTTGGCGGTTGACCTTTGCCTGCTCGGGCATGCCGTGGTTCTGGAGCTCGAGGTAAAAGTCCTCGGCGCCGAAAGTTTGCTTGAACCAGTCAATCGCCTCGCGGGCGCGGGGGAGCTGATCGCGCAAAATGGCGTCCGGAATTTCGCTCGCCAGACAGCCCGACAGGGCAATCAATCCCTCCCGGTGCGCCGCCAGCAGTTCCTTGTCCACGCGGGGCTTGTAGTAATAGCCTTCGAGATGGGCGGCGGTCGTCAGCTTGATGAGGTTGCGGTAGCCGGTTTCATCCTTGGCCAGCAGCACCAGGTGATGATAGACATCACGGCCCCCGTTGGTGGTTCGCTTTTCGAAACGGCTGCCCGGCGCCACGTACACTTCGCAGCCGATGATGGGCTTGATGCCTTTTTCCCGCGCCGCCTTGTAGAAGTCAATCGCGCCGTACAGCACCCCGTGGTCGGTCATCGCCAGAGCTGGAAAACGCAAGGCCTGAGCCTTGTCCATCAGCCGGTCGAGACGACAGGCCCCATCGAGCAATGAATACTCGGTGTGCAGGTGCAAATGAACGAAGTCCGCGTGCGACATCACGCCAGATTACCGCCTCGCCGGCGGGCGCAGCAAGCATGAGATGTTCACCGCGAACCCGCGCGGTCGTCAGGCTCCCGGCGCCGGCGCCGGGCGGCGGGCGAAAATATCCTCGTAGGCGTATATCGTGGCCGCGGTCACCACCGGCACCGCCACGAAAAAACCGATCCCGCAGGCGAGCAAGCCCGCCAGCAGGATCAGCGTGGAAACCAGGCAAAACCCCAGGGTTGGCCAGAACAGGCGGTTGACCACCTTCCGGCACACCTCCATCGCCGGCCAGAAATCCAGCCGGTATTCCAGAATCAACAACGGCGTGAACACCAGCCACACCACCGCCAGGTAAATGCCCGGCAGGAGGCACAACAGCAATCCAATGGCTGTCAGGAGCTGGCCCACCACGCTGAACAGCATCAACGGCACAAAGGCCAGGTTGAACCCGGCAAAAATGTCCCCGATCTCGGCGCGCTCGCCCCGGATCAGCTTTTGGAAAAACCAGTACAATCCGCCCCAAAACACGTAGGTTAGCAAAAGGCTGGCAAAGGGAATGGCGCTCGCCGCCACGACCAGCAGGAACGCGACAAAACTCGCCCCGACGGTGAGCCAGAACCGCCCCATCACCAAGCTCCATCCCCGGCTGAGGCACCGGCCGATTTCCAGACGCGGGTTTCGATTCAGGATTTCATCTGCCAGCCGCTCCGCCGCCGCCGGGTCCGCCGTCGGCGGCGTCCCGCCCGCCGGCACCGCCCTGGCCGCCAGGCTGGCCGCGAATTCCGGAAAGTCGGAAAGCGGCTTCCAGTCGGAGGTTCCCTCGGCCAAGACCCGCGTGGAACTGTTGGCGCGGCCTTCCGCGATCCACTGCTGAAGCTGCTCGCCCGAAACCGGCCCATACTCCTTGCCGTCGGCGCCGATGATTTTGTACATGGACCCAGTGTTAACCCCTCCGCCGCCAGCGTCAAGACCGGGCGCGACCCGGCCCGGCATTGCGCCATCCCTCCCGGCCGTTACTTCTGGAAGAAGATCACGTAGTGGTTGCCCAGCGAATCGTCGTAGGCCATGTTGACCATCGAAACATTGCTCCACTGGATGGTTTGCTCCAAAGTGTGGCTCGTGACGGCTGGAAAATCGCTCCAGGGTGATTCGTAAATGCGCCCGCCGACATACCCCTCGATTTGCACCTGAATGCCGGTGATGAATTCCGGCGGCGCCGGGAGCACTGCCCCCGTCGCCGCGTTGCGGTACACCCAGCTCACGCTCTGCACCACGTCGCCCGACACGACAAAGGTCGGCACGGGGATGACCAGGCGGCTGGTGGATTGGGGATCGGGCAGGTTGAACACATAGTTGCTTCCCTTGAATTCCACCGTCCACGTGCCGCCGGGGGGATAGGGGGGACTCGAAATCACCGGCGACTGATAATGCGCTCCCTCCTCGTCCCAGCTCGAATTCAGGGGGTTTGCCGGGCTGTGGTTCAGGCCGGAACCCACCGGCCCGGTGAAGAACACTTCATTTGCGGGGGGATAGGGTGCGGCATTCTCAATCTCGAATCCGGCCGAATACGAGTGCAGGTTCACGGGGTAGGTCACTGACGGCGTCAGTCCTCCCGAGAAACTGCCGGCTTGCGCATAGTGATTGAGCCACAGGCTGTAGATTACCGTCAGGCCCACCTTGGCCCGATAAAACCTGCAGGGGGAGGCGGTGTAGCGGCACCGCGGCTGCAGCCGGGGGTCGGGCAGGCGGTTGGACCAGGCATTGAGCTGGGGGAAAACCGCGCGCACGACCCTCAGCAGAACTTCGTCGCTTCGGCGTTCGTCAATGCCTGGGAGCGGTTTGCGGCCCGCCGGTTTGCGACGTGGCGGCGGATCAGAGCCAGGGAGTGGCGGGAGACTTGGCGGATGAGCTTTTTGAGTTCCTTGTAGGTGCGCGTCCATGTTTTGACTTCCGGGACCAGGTCCAGGGGCACATAGACCGTGCGGGTTTTGGCCTGGTGTTTGAAGGTCAGGTGCCAGCCGGGGCGGCGGCAGCCGGGGCAGGTCGGGGCTCCCTGCGGCCGTGGTGGCGGACGGATGGTCAGGTTGGCTGCTTGTAGGCCGCCATCGGGAACTTGATTTTCACGGGCTCACGGAACACGGCGTGACTCAAGATCAACTGGCCCTTCTCCAATCGCGTTGCCGCGGCCTTGATGTCGGGATTGAGGAAGCGATAACTGCGCTCGGCCATTTCCGCCGCATTGGTGCGACCTAGGAGCGTGGTGGAGCAGTTGCCGGTGACGCGGTCGTGAACGGCGCTGAGGAATTGTTGCGCGCCGAAAAGGACGATGCCGAGAGAGCGCCCGCGTTCGGCAACTTCCAAGACTTGCTCCAAAATCGGCGAGCCTTTGGCACTTTCGGGCGCGTACTTGTTCAGCTCGTCCACGAAGATGATGACTTTCTTGGGCAGATCTTCTTCGGCCACGTCGCTTTCGGCGTAGAGGTTGTAGATGGTGCGCAGAATGTCACCAAACACCAGGGTCTTCTCCTCGTCTTTGAGGTTGTAGATGTCCACGACGTAGGTGTGGCCGCCTTTGATGCCCCGAATCTTCTCGGCGAGGTCACAGTGGTTGCGGTTCAACTGGTCAACAAAGACTCCCGATTGGCGGGTCTGCACGATCCGGCGCAGGATGCGGCGAAACCGGTTCACGGTGATGGGCGCGACCTCACCGACTTGCCGCGCCTTGCCTTCCTTTTGGTCAACCAGCCCCGGCCCGTCGAGCAACCCCTGCCACGTCTTGACCGCGGACCAATTCGGGTCTTTCCCCGGTGCTTCGAGCTTTTGCTGAATCTCGCCGACCAGCGCCCGCATCGTGTCCCACGCGTCCGGGACGTGGCCCATGAGCAGGTCGAGTTTGTCCTTCGCGTTGCCGAGCGCGTAGGCGTAGATGTCGAACGGGATGTCCGGCGTCGCGTGACTGTTGGGTTTGCCGGTGTTGGCGGTGTGTTTGCCATTCGGCAGCAGGTAGTGGACTCGGTCGGAGGGGAACGGTTTCGCCTCCAGACCAAGGGCCTGCCACATCTCCTGGTCCTGGGGCGTCAAATTCTCGTTTGGCTCGTGGATGTGGAGCAGGTCGTCGTGCTTGACGTTCAGGAGAATGACGGCGGTTTTGGCCGCATCGGAATACCGCTGGAGGGTGGCCGTCAACAGGAACATCACGTAGCTCGTCTTCGTCGCCAGACCGGAGATGCCGGAGATGTTCATGTGCGCGCCCTCCGGGCCGAGCAAGTACCGCGCGTCAAGGAAGCATGGCGCCTTGGTGCCGTTGCTCATCTCGATCAGACCGGCCGGCACTTTGTTTTCGTCTTTGATCTGGTCCGCGCCGAGCGCCATCAAAATCCCCGCGGCGTCGGCGAAACGGATGCGCGCCTCGCTGGGCACGGGCATGTAAATCTCCTCCGTGTTCGACATCACGCTGCACTGGGCGACGGTCGTGCCTTGCCGCGGCGTCTGCGGGTCTTCCGTGGCCTCGCCGAAATTGTTCGAGATGTAGTTTGACAGGTGTGTGGCGGCGTCCGTCGCGTGTTCGAGGTTCATCACCAGGCCGTAAGTCCTGCTGCCCTTGTAGGACTCCGCCTCGACGATGTCGAACGGGTTCACCAGCACGTCCGGCGCGAGCCAGAACGAAAACTCGTTGGATTGATTGGGCGCTTTCTCCGTCGCCGACGCGCGGCCGATGATTTTGTTGTCTTCGCTCATGATTTCACTCCTGCGGGTTTGGCGGGCGGCCAATGCAGACCGGCCCGCAGAATTGCGTTGCTGACAAAACTGTTTTTCACACACCGCTCCGCCTGGAACACCGGGTAAAGATGCGCGTGCCACCGCCGGTCAAGTCCGTGCGGCGTCACCGTGCGCTCGGCCAGCAATGCGTTGCTCAACTTCGTCACCAGTTCGCTGGGGGGCGGCTCGGTGCCGAGAACGGGCAATTCCACCTTGATGACACCCATCAGCGGATAATCCATCCGCGCTCGCATTCGCAACCGCTGGTACCACACGGCCGTGTTGCGGCCGGCGAACTGGCCCTTGAACGCCAGCGTGCGGTTGCCTTCCGGCAAGTCCGCCAGCAATTGCCACAAGTTGACTTCCTTGTGTCGTCCGCGACCGATCTTGAAGCGCGGCGTCTTGCTGAACGACTTCGACACGCCGACCAACAACGGCTGTTTCTCACCGTAGATCGCCCGCAACCGGTCGTATTGCGCGATGCGCACCGCGCCATCAATCACGATGCCTTGGTCCGGTCCGGCGGCTTCCGCCACCCTCGTCAGCACGTCCATCTCGGCTTTGGTCATCTCCGAACGCATGGTGTCGGCGGCGCGCGCCCGCAGGTCCTGCCCCTCGCGCCCCTTTGATTCGATGTCGGCGAGGTAGTAGTTCGGACCAAGCGGGGCTACAACGGCTTCCAACTGCGATTTCAGTTCGCTGCTGATCTGGCTGAAAGCGACCATCAGGACATGGCGAAATTCGTTTGGGCCGGTGGCCAGCCGCCCATCATCATGGCGAAACAGAGCCATGCAGCCGACTTGTCCCAGGATCACAGGGGTCTGCCGGTCGTGCTCCAGGCACGTGCCAATGAAAAACGAACGCATCGAGCCGTCCTGAAAGAACCGGAATACATGTTGCTCAGGGCGTTTCAACGGCTGGAGCGGAACGTAGGCATTGCTCTGGCCAAACTCGAATGGCTCATCGAGCAACTGGTCTTCCTTGGTTGCCTCCTGATCTTGAATTTCGTCGGCGTCCGGCCGCAACTCGTCCTCGATTGCCCCGCCGACGGCCGGCAACACGTCCGTCCGCTGCGACAGCACTTCCAGCGCGGCTTGCAGTTTGAACAGGTGCGGGAGGCGGTTCATGACCGGCAAAACTTTGTAGTTGCGTGCAGTTCCGAAACGGCCGATATTACGACCGCAGGTTCGAACCCGCCTTCAGCGGCGGATGTAGATCCTGCTAACCGGGGCTTCCGCAAGGAAGCCCCCGCCGCTTTAAGGCCGAATAATTCCTTCCGGGTCATAACGTGTGGCGGCTGTCACCAACACCGGCCGCAATTTCTCAAAGGCCTTGTCCAGCCCATACTTCTTCAACTTGTCCGTCGGGCGCTCCCGCCGTAGCAAGCTGAACGCGGCGAAATCCACCAGTTGGATGAAATACGACTGATCGCTCTTTTTGAAAACAGGGTCTTCCACAATCCGCTGGAGCGGGATGTTCTTCGAGAACGCGCCCGTGCCCTGCCAAACACCGAACTGGCTGGGAATGGGATTGTAAACGCCCATCCGGCGCACCAGCCGCGTAATGTCGCTCTCCTTGCCTTCGTCACAAAACAGGACCGCATGGCTGTCCCAGGCAACGAGCGTCCGCTCGATGCGGTTGATCAACCGCTCAAAGGCCTGATCGGCTCGGCCCTTGGGAAAGCACGCGTTGAAAAGCTGCGCGCCGGGCAGTTGCGCGACCAGTTCCAGCGCTTGCTGAAATATGGCGGCGCGCTGGGATTTGGTCACGACTCGATCCGCGATGTCGCCCCGCCCGGAAACAAACTTCCAAGCGTGCAGTTCCTTGTAAACGTAGATGCCGTAGGCGCGCCTCAACATGCGCCGAAACTCCTTCACTTTGGCGAAACACGACCGCCATTGCTCCACCGGCAGCGCCAGAGCGGTGAAGATCGCCAGTTGCTCATCTGCCGAGTCCTCGATGTAAATCAAGTGCATGGTTACGCGTCTTCCACCGAGGCAACATTGTCAGCCTTTGGCGCGGTGACGTAAAGCTCGCGGTAGGCGGCCTCGACCGCTTTCAATTCCTGCTCGGTCACGCCCCACAAATCCTTGCACAGCGCGTCCAACTTCGGATGCACCGGCTCGGCGGCGTCTGGCGCTCCACTGGAAAGCCGCTTCGCTTCCGCCGCAATCGCTTGGTGCAGCTTGGATGACGGGTCGAATCTGAGGATTCGAAGGTTCTCCACAATATGCGGGTCGGGGTGGAGGGCGATGTAGCGGGCCACGGCAAAGCTGTAGAGCGTGGAGTTCAAGACCCCGCAGACGTAGTGGGCCTCATCCTCGCTGCCGACGGCAATCTCAACGACCGTGTGGTCGGCCAAGGTGGGCTTTCCGCCTTTCTTCGTGATAACGGCGGCATCAAGTTCATTGGCAACTTCGGACCAGCCCACCTTCCACGGCGACATCGTGTAGTCCCCGACTGCGAACATCGAGTAGAAGGCGTGTTTTTGCATAAGATTCTTGACGCTCTGAGACGACCGCTTCAGCAGGACCGGCTTCTGTTGCAGAAGCCACCTGTAAGCATGAGGATACTTGGCCTCCATCATGCTTTCCTCGATTCCACGCCTTTTCTCTACATCCTGAACAAAGAGAATGTGAGCGCTTGGTTTTGCCACCCACCGTGCGATGTCGCGCCCGCGCAACAGCGGATACAGCAACTCCTTTTCCAGCCGCACTTGAACGCTCTCAATCTTGCGCTTTGCGCCCTCGGTGATGTTGCGTGCGGTGACCGTGCCGTCGCCGTGGTCTTTGAGAATCTCAAACCAGTAAACTGCGTTTGCCCCGCCGGTGTTTATGCCTTCGTGGGCTTCATAGTCCGATTCCCCAAGGAGCTTCTTCAAAGCTCGGAGTGCGAGTGGACGTCCCGAAATCCACGCGCTCGTCGCATCATTTGTTTTGACCGGTTCGGCTACGAAGTTCAGACGCTCGGTCTTGTTCGTGACCTCTTCCAGCGTTGAATCGTAGTCAAATCCGCCTTTGCGTCCGGCTGCCTTTTTGCGCCAATAAGCGTAGGTGACCGGATACTTGGTCGGCTCGCCCTTGCGCATCACAAAGACCGCCGTCCGATTCGTCGCACCTTCAAAAAGCTGCAACTCGGAGAAGTCGTCCACGAAAACGACATTCACCGGCTTGCCGCGCCGAAGCTTGAACCGCCGAAAGCCCTGTCCCGCGCCGCTGGTCTTGAAGACGGACTGCGTAATGACGAAACCCAGCTTGCCGCCGTCCTTGAGGTAGCTGTCGGCTGCGACGTAGGTGACGAGCGTCGAGATGTCCTTCTTCCCTTTGCCCAAGATGGTGTCCATCCCCTTGTGGACAAACAGGCCGTGTTGGAGCCAGAGGTCCTTGGTTTCCTTGCGGTAGCCTTCCGGCAGGTTCTGCCAGTTGATCCACGGCGGATTGCCGGCGACGTAATCGAACGGGGCGAGGAACACCGGGGCGAAGGCGTTCTTGATGATGCGCGCCCACATCCCGTTCTTGCCGTCCTTGTGCAGCTCGTAGAGCGTAGCGTAGAGCTTGGCGAGCGTGGCTTCGTCCTTCTGCCACGCTTGCTCCGGCGTCAGCCCCTGCTCCTTCAACTTGGAGGCCGAGTAGGCGGCTTTCAGGCCCTTCTCCGCCAGCCTGGTGAATTCGGACGGGGGCGTGGGGGGCGATTTTTCGAGGTGTTCATCGAGCAGGTGCGTGAGCGTCGCGACGCCGCGCTGGCTGGCCAGCCGGAGCGGCAGTTCCACTTTGCCGATGCTCAACCAGACCCGGACTTTGTCGGTTTCAAACAGGTCGTGGGTGTCGCCGCGCGAGGGCGTCATCACCGAGTCGGCCAGATAGACGGGGATTTCGAGCGGCTCTTTGCCGCGATGTTTGAGCAGCGGGCCGAGGGCGAGCAGGTAGTTGGTGCGCGCGGCAATGACAGCCAGGGGATTGAGGTCAATCCCGACGATGTTGCCGCAGATTTTCCGCAGCAACTCGCCTTCTTCCATGGACTGCGACAGCGAGTTTCCCCGGATGGCGTTGATGGCCATCATGAGGAAGGTGCCGGAACCGCAGGTGGGATCAAGGAGGCGGCAGTCAGGGTCGCCACGGAAGCGGCCCCCATCCAGCATGTTCAGGACGCGCTGGGCGAGCCAGTCGGGCGTGTAGTACTCCCCGAGCGCCTTGCGGATGGCGGGCGAGACAAGGCGGTGGTAGAGCTTCTTGAGCATGTCCTGCGTGGGCGCCGGCGCGAGGTCCAGGGTGGCCGGGTCGTATTGCGCGAGGCGCTCGACGACCGCGCGCAAACACACCGCCAGTTCCGGGGTGAAGAACTTCACGTACCAGGCGAAGAAGTCGCCCTCGAGGAAGTTGCGGATGCCGGCGGCTTTGAAAGGGCCGCCCTTCTCCAGATCGCGGAAATGTTCGGCGAGCTGATCGTTGTTCAGACCCTTCCACTCCTTGAGCGGGGGCGTGGGCAGGTTCGTGTACCGCCCAACAATGAAGTAGGCCAACAGCTTGGTCAGGATGGCGAAGAAGGTATGCGTGGCGAAGAAGAGGCGGTTCAGGTCCAGTTTGTCCTGGGCGATGCCAAACGCTTTGAGCATCTTTCGCAACTCGGCTTCGTTGGCGAGCTTGGTCCGCCAATTCTCATAGTCGGTGACCTCGCCGAAGAACTGCGCCCACTGGTTGAAGATGGCTTCAAGGGTTGGCGAGCTGGCGTGCTTGAGCAGACAGTCGTGGAGCGCCTTGACGGCGCGTTGCGTGCGGGCGTTTTCGGCGGAGAAATCTTCGGCCAGGTACTCGGGCAACAGCGCGATGTCCGAGCTGAGGGCGAAGAAGTAATCGAGGAACCGGCGGCAGTTCTGTTCGTCCACCGGCACCGGGTCTTTCACGTCCCATTCATGGCCGGGCTTGGTGGCGAAGATGAAATAGCGGCCGTCGGTGCAACAGCCGACCACGCGACCGGGGGCCTGGCGATTGCGGAACCAGAAGGTCTCGACGTAGCCCTTGAGCTGCGCGATGGCTTTGCTGTTGGCTGTGGAGTTGTTGGAGGCGCTGAAGAGGCCGGGCTGCTTCCACTCGACGATGAAGCGGTTGTAGATCGTGTCGGCCCGGCCAGAGCTGCCGAGGGTGACTTCCGTGTGCGGCGCCATGTCTATGCCAGCAGCTTGCGCGACCTTGATGAGGTGCGCCTCGACTTGGTCACGGAAGGGCTTTTCCAACACGCCGTCTTTGGCGGCTTTCTTGAAGACGGCGGCGAGTTCTTTGGCTTGGGTGTCCATTCTACATTCTATTGGTCGTGCTGGTTTGGGTTGGCCGAGTTGGTTGATACCTCGGCGGCGCCAGTCGCCAGGTCGGCCGTCGTTTCATCGTTCTCTTGGCATCTCCTGCGGCCTCGCCCGCCTTCGTCCACGCATCAGCCTCCGGAGCGGGGAACTTCCCGGCCTGCCCCACATGGTGGGCGGGCAACTTTTTGCGGCCGATCCATTTGTAAGCCGTGTCCCGGTTGACGCCCAAGTGCGCCGCGATCTCCTCACCGGGCAGCCACCGCTGCTGCATAGGTCTCAGGGCCTGCCTTGCGCCGCCGGTCTCCTGTGCCGACCGCAAGCAGGCGTTTTTGTCTGGCGAACCTACCAAAGCCCTGGCCCGAAAGACCAGCAAAAAGCGAAGAGAATCTCAATGAGCCAGAATGGGCGCATTGACTCGTATTACAGGTTACCGTGACAAGAAGGAGGGGGGTGCAGGGGGGAGGGCGGTTGACTCATATTGTGGCTAACCGAAGGAAGGACGTAGGAGTCATCAACCTGAATTTCTCCCTCACCTTCGGTTACCTTTTGTTATGAGGCAACGCGTCCCTCCCGGCCGTTACTTCTGGAAGAAAATGACGTAGCTATTCCCCAGCGAATCGTCGTAGGCCATGTTGACCATCGAAACATTGCTCCACTGGATGGTTTGCTCCAAAGTGTGGCTCGTGACGGCTGGAAAATCGCTCCAGGGTGATTCGTAAATGCGCCCGCCGACATACCCCTCGATTTGCACCTGAATGCCGGTGATGAATTCCGGCGGCGCCGGGAGCACTGCCCCCGTCGCCGCGTTGCGGTACACCCAGCTCACGCTCTGCACCACGTCGCCCGACACGACAAAGGTCGGCACGGGGATGACCAGGCGGCTGGTGGATTGGGGATCGGGCAGGTTGAACACATAGTTGCTTCCCTTGAATTCCACCGTCCACGTGCCGCCGGGGGGATAGGGGGGACTCGAAATCACCGGCGACTGATAATGCGCTCCCTCCTCGTCCCAGCTCGAATTCAGGGGGTTTGCCGGGCTGTGGTTCAGGCCGGAACCCACCGGCCCGGTGAAGAACACTTCATTTGCGGGGGGATAGGGTGCGGCATTCTCAATCTCGAATCCGGCCGAATACGAGTGCAGGTTCACGGGGTAGGTCACTGACGGCGTCAGTCCTCCCGAGAAACTGCCGGCTTGCGCATAGTGATTGAGCCACAGGCTGTAGATTACCGTCAGGCCCACCTTGGCCCGATAAAACCTGCAGGGGGAGGCGGTCACCGGCGTTTCATCAACCAAGACCAGGAGGTTGGTGTCAACATTCTGGACGCTTCCAACCGCTTGCCACGTCACCAGGTTGGTCGAAAGCTCAATCGTGTAGCTCTGGCCCACCTCGGTGGCCATTTGAATCTGCAATTGGCCGTTGGGCAGCAGCTTGGGACTCAGAAAAACCGGCGGGGTGGCCGCCCAGGCGGCCCAAGTCCCCACGGCAACCATCAGACCGGCAAATCGGATAAAAAATGATGACCCTGAACGAGGAACAGCTTTCATGTAAGATAAGTCTTCAGATTCAACTCAACTCTGTTAAGCAACGGAGTAAGCATGTCTCATGCCTTGAACACGTCAAGAGTTATCCCTTCCCTTGCGCCGTCCGACGGCTTTTGGCGCGATAAACGACGCAGGAGCCCGCAGGCATCTTCCTTCGGGCGGGGTGGCATCTTCCCCGGGCCGGGGCCCAAAGCCGGGGTTGCAGGGGGGCTGGAGAGCGATTATGTTGGAGGCGAAGGAGCCACGATGAAAACGAAAACGGTCAAATTAGTCGAACAGCCGGTTCCGGTGACCCCGGGCATTACCAAGGGCATGGTTCGCCAGCATGCCTACATGATCTACCGGGACAAACTCCCGGATCATCCCCTGACGCTTGAGGACTGGGTTCTGGCGGAGAAGGACCTCGTCGCGACGCTGGAAACGGAGAACCTGCCGAAATAGGACCCGCTCGACTCTTTTACCGCGCCGGTGCGGACAGAATGCCCCTAAGAAGGCCGAGTTCGCGTCGGCGCGGTTTTTTTTCAACGGGTCAGTTCTGAATGAGGATTGGACGTGGCCGCCGGGGTCGGGCGGCCGCGAATCAAGAAATGTCAGCGACCGCGTCCCACGGCCTCTTGCGTCGCAGTTGCCGGGCGGGGTTGCTGGTGAGGCGCCGGGGCTCACCCGATGGAGCGGCCGCGGAGGCTGTCCCGCGCCAGGTAATACAAAAACAGGAAGTTGTATTTGAAATAACGCGGGCCCAGCCGCCGGGGTTCGGAGGCAAGGCGGTGGACCCAAGTCAGGCCCAGTCGCTGCATCCAGAGCGGGGCGTCGGGTTTCATGCCGGCATTCACGTCAAACGCGAATCCGACCGTCAGGATGACGCCCCGGCCCAACCGGCTTTTATAACGTTTGACCCATGCCTGCTGTTTGGGGGTGCCGAATCCGACCCAGATGAAATCCGGCGACAGCCGGTCCAGCTCCGCCAGCACTTGCTCCTCGGCCTCAAGCCGGCCATCCAGGCCACACCGTCCATGAAAGCCCCCGACAAACCGGACCTTGGGATTGAGCTCTTGAAATTTCAGCCGCAAGCGCCGGCCGCACTCCTCCGAGCCGCCGAGCAGATAATGCGTCCAGCGCTCCGGCACTCCGGCCAGGAACCGCCGCATGAACGTGGGGCCATAAACCCGGTCTTTGAGCGCGGCGCCCGCCCGGTTCAGGCACCAGATCAAGGGCATGCCGTCCGGGGCGAATCCGTCATACGCCGAGGTCAGGTCGCGGAACGCCGGCTCGTGACGGCGGAGCGTGACGATCTGCGTGTTGGCAAACTCGATGGCCATGGGCCGGCTCGCCGAGGCCCAATCCTCGCACGCTTTCCCCAGCCGCTCATAGTCCGTGAGCAATAGCGGCGTGCCCAGCATCGTCATCGAAGCCATCGGCTTGCAGTCGGTCACGCGCACGACAATTGAGAGGCGGACGACGCGGTTCAAGAAAAAACTTTTCGCGCGGGGCCAACTTCGTTAAGAAGTCCCGAAGTTCGCACCGGATTGAGTCGGCTCGAGTGATTTGAATTGGCTAACATGAAGTTGCTGGTTTTTGCGCATACGCCGCCGCCGCATCACGGGCAGAGCTTTATGGTCCAGCTCATGCTCGAGGGTCTGGGGGGCGACTGCCGCAAGCGCAGGCGGGACGGGGACGGGGGCTCCCGAGCCCGCCGCCTCCCGGAGACCGATGGCATCGAATGCTACCATGTCAATGCCCGCCTGTCGCGCCACCTGGAAGACATCGGCGACCTGCGCATCGGGAAGTTCATCCTCCTGATTTGGTATTGTCTGCAGGCCATTTGGTGCCGGTTCCGTTATGGCGTGACCAATTTCTATTACATCCCCGCCCCCGGCAAGCGGTCGGCGCTTTACCGGGATTGGCTGGTGATGCTGCTGTGCCGGCCCTTCTTCCGGCGGTTCATCCTGCATTGGCATGCCTCCGGCCTGGGCAAATGGCTGGAAACCATGGTTCAGATTCGGACCCGCTCCATCACCTACAACCTCGCCAAGAACGCCGATCTCAGCATCGTGCTCTCGAATTACGGGCGGGGCGACGCCGACAAGCTGTTCCCCCGCAACGTGGCCGTCGTGGGCAATGGCATCCCCGATCCGTGTCCGGATTTCGCCCGGGCCGTGCTGCCACGCCGGCGCGCCCGGCTCGAGGCGCGGCGCCTGCTGAGCGTCGGCAAACCCCTTCCGCCGGAGATTGCGGCCGGGGCCGGGACGGACCCCCACGTGTTCAGAGTGCTCTTCATGGCGCACTGCACGCGGGACAAGGGCCTGTTTGATGCCGTCGAGGGGGCGGTGCTCGCCCACCGCAAACTGGCCGAGCAGGGCTCGCCCCTGTTCCTCAAGCTGGTGGTGGCCGGCCAGTTTCTGCATGGGGATGAAGAAGCCGAGTTTCATCGGCTCTGCGCCACGCTGGGACAGGAAGTGGTCGAGTACGTCGGATTTGTCAGCGGCGAAAACAAGCAGCAACTGCTCGAGAACAGCGATGCGTTCTGCTTCCCCAGCCACCTGGAGAGTTTCGGGCTGGTGCTGGCCGAAGCCATGGCTTTTGGGCTGCCCATTGTCACCACCCGGTGCGGCGCCGTTCCGGAAGTCATGACGCCGGAGCATCCGGGTCTCGTGGAGGTGCGCGCGCCGGCCCAGATTGCCAAGGCGCTGCTTCGGTTGACCGACGACGAATCCTTCGAGGCGCTGCGCCAGCGGTTCGAAAGTCACTTCACCATCGAACAGCATCTTTTCCGACTGGCCCGCGCCTTGCGCACGGTGGCCGACTCCGGGTCCACCAAAGGCTGAAATGGGCACTCCCCGGCGGCGGGTTCGCGCTGGATTGCCCCGGCGCCGCCCGCTGCGACGGTTAGAACCATTCGCGATCCTTGGTGATCGCAATGGTTCCGTGGCTGGGGGTGAGCGAGAGGGATTTTTTCGGGCAGGACTCGACGCAGCAGCCGCACTGGATGCAAAGCAGCCGGTCAATGGCCCACCGCCTGCCGGCGCGATTCACGACCAAGGCGCCCGTGGGGCATTTCTTCGCGCAG
>ERZ795052.1182-NODE-1182-length-36671-cov-6.039546_pt1 | contig 36671 bp, 27 predicted proteins | sample MGYA00375136_ERZ795052 | MGnify/ENA primary metagenome ERZ795052 (study PRJEB30181, sample SAMN05720156) | activated sludge metagenome | isolation source: Anaerobic digester | place: Japan | collected 2015-05-26 ... | reverse complement strand
TGGTGGATGCGGCTGCGCGCGATTTCCACGTACCGCGAGTGAGTTTCCGCACCCGCTCCCCGGCGGTCGTGGCGGAGCGCCGCAATAATCGAAGTGCCTGTGCCCAGAAACGGATCCAGCACCCAGTCATCCTCGCGAGTCAAGGTCAACACCAGACGCTCGATCAATTCCACCGGAAACTGACACGGGTGCTCGGTCTTCTCAACATGGTTGCTCTTTACGTTGGGGATGATCCAGACATCGCCGGGATTCTTCCCCAAGGGATTGCAGGAATACTGCCCGGCCCGGGGTCCCTTGAAGTGCTTTTTGCCGGGGTACTTTTGCGGCACGCGCACGGGGTCGAGATCAAAAAAATAATCCTCCGACTTGGTGAACCACAAAATGCTTTCGTAACGCCCTGAAAATCTGCGGGTGCAATGCAACCCGTGCTCGAAGTGCCATACGATCCGGTTTCGGCAGCGCAGTTTCAGGTCCTGGAAAATGGGAAAAAGCAGCGCATCCAGCGGGACAATCGCGCCATTATCCACGTAGTTGCCCACCTCCCAGCATACACTGCCTGTAGCCTTGGTGACCCGGACGCACTCCCGAATCACTTCGCGTTGTTGTTCAACATAATGCTCCAAATGAATTCGTTTTTCATACTCCTTCCCCAAGTTGTAGGGGGGGGATGTCACCACGAGCTGGAAGGTCTCATCCGGGATGCCCCGCAAAAACTCAAGGCAGTCGCCCGGAAACACCACGATCCGCTCCCGCTGGTCAAAAGCGGCCGCAATCTCAGGCAAACGCTCGAACATAAGGCTCAAATGCAGTTCCATTAAAGAATCAACGCCGGCGGCGAGCAAGCCCGAACGGATCGTCTTCGAGCCATCGCAGAGGCAAAGCGCCCCGCTTCAAACGAGCTCGCAGCCTGCGGCATCCAGCCGCCTCACTCCTTGCGCAGCCGGTAAAACCGCGTGGGCGGGTTGGTCTCGCCATCCACAAATTCAAACACCGCTCCCGTCGCCGTCAGGCTCGACAGATTGGTCCATGACCCCAGCGAAGACGACGCCTCAAGCACAAAACTCCCCGGCCCCCCGCTGAACCCCAACTCAATCTGCCCGCCCGGCAGCAGCCGAATCGAATCAATCCGCGGCCGCAAGACTCCTGCCACCGTCAGCAACGCGTCCGCGCTGACCGCCACACCGGCCACATTGGAGACCACGACCGAATAGGCGCCGCCGTGGATTTCCCGCACGTCGGCAATCACGAAAGCGCTGCTTGTGGCGCCCTCGAGGTCGGCTCCATTAAACCGCCATTGGTAGCTCAGGGGTTCGGTACCCCCAGCCTCAACGGTGAAGGTGACAGTGTCCCCCGCGTTCACGGTCTGACTCTGAGGCTGGGTCACAATGCCAGGCGGGACGTTGACCGTCAACACGGCCGGGTCGCTTACTTCCACTCCCGCCGCGTTGCTCACGATGACGGAGTAGATGCCCGAGTCCGCCGGCTGCACATTGTCAAGGGAGAAGCTGCTGCCGGTGGCGCCCACAATATCGCCGCCGCCCCGCTGCCACTGGTAACTCAGCGGCTCCGTACCGGTGGCGGACACGGCAAAAACCACCGTGGCGCCGGGGTTGACCGTCTGATCGGCCGGATGCGCGATGATCACCGGCGGCAGGCGCACGGCGAGGATGGCATTGGAACTGAGCACAGCCCCCGCCACGTTGGTCACCACCACCGCATACTCGCCCGCGTCCGAGGCTTGCAGATTATTCAAGGTCAGACTGCTGGCGGTTGCGCCCGCCAGCGGGGCGCCCTTGAATCGCCATTGGTATCCCAACGGCGCGCTGCCGGCCGCCGTCACGCTGAACGTGACGGCCGCCCCCTGGTTATGGGTCTGGCTGAGGGGCTGGCTCGTTATCGTGACCGGCTGGTTCACGGTCAACATCGCATTCGAGCTGATAACCGAACCAAACGAACTGGAGACCACCACGGAATAAAGACCTGCATGACTCGGTTGCGCCGCCGTCCGCGTATAAATGCTGGCGGTGGCCCCCGCGATGTTTGCGCCGTTGAACCGCCACTGGTAGGAAAGCGAGCCCGAGCCGGTGGCGTTCACGGCGAAAGCGGCCGGCTGGCCCGCCAGCACCGTCCGGTTCGCCGGTTGCATCAGCACGACCGGCGGCTGGGAGGGCGTTGCCGTCGAAACGAACTTGACCGCGTCACTGTACATCCGCCCGCTGGTCGAGTTCAGTGTGCCCCCGCCATAGGCGAAGGTAATGGTCGGCACGGTTACTCCCGCATTCAACGTCATCGTCCCCAACAATTCCCACGTGTTTCCATTCGACTCCTGGAAGGCGGACGTGGACGCCGGCAGCCCGCTGCAGCCGGTTTGACTGATGTTCACAACGATATCATCCGATATGCTGCTTGCGCTGCCGTGGGTCACATAAACCGTGTAGGTCCCTCCCGGAACCGAGAGCGTGGGCCGGATGGTAAAACTGGGCGTTCCCGAAAAACCATAACGCGACCCGCTTCCCGAAAGTCCCGCCGCCCCGCTCTTAAGTGTCGAATTGGCAAAACTCACGTCCGCATACGGCGGATTGGGTGTAAGGCTGCCGTCCGGCTGCCGGCTTTCCACAATCCGCTCGTTCGTGAACGAAGCGGTAACGGATTTGTTCCCGTTCATCGTGATGACCAATGGATTGGCGGCGCCGCCGGCGTCCCCCGACCAGCCGCTGAAGAACTGGCTCGTCGTTGGCGTCAACGTCACGCTTGAGCCCGGTGGATAGGTGGGCAGGTCGGGACTTTTGCTGACCGCTCCGGCCCCGGAGACGGCCAGATTCAGCGCGTAATGAACGGTCAGCGTCGCCGGCGAGCTGGTATCGCTGCCCGCGTTGTTGGTAACGCTCACCGTATAGCTCCCCGCATTCGCCGTCTGAACATTGTCAAGGATGAGCGATGGCAGAGTCGCGCCCGCCAGGTTTGCCCCGTTGAACTTCCATTGGTAGCTCAACGGACCCGTCCCTTGCGCCGCGGCAGTCAGCGTCACGCTCGCTCCCGCGGTCACGGTCTGGCTTTGCGGATACGTGGTGAGGAGCGGGGGAGAATCGGAAGTCACGACACTGAGCACCGCGTTGGAACTGGTCACCGAGCCCGCCGAGTTGGCGACGCGCACCGTGTAAACGCCAGCGTCCGCCGGGGTCACATTGGTGCGCGTGTAAATCCTGCCGCTGGCGCCGGCAATATCCGCCCCGTTGAAGCGCCATTGGTAACCCGGCGGCGGATTGCCGGTCGCCGTCACCGAAAACACCGCGTCGCCCCCCACCACAATGCTTTGGCTTTGCGGCTGATGCACAATCGCCGGCGCGGCGGATTGCTCGAGCTCGAAGTCCTGCGTCGTCACCGCTCCGACCGTCACGGTCACATTGGACGAACGGGTCAGGTAACCCGGGAATCCCGCCGTCAGCGTGTAAGTGCCCGGCAGCAAATCCACTGTCCCAAAAAATCCGGTCGCGTCCGTGCGCAGCGTCCGGCTGACCGGCCCGCTGAGGATCACGGTGGCGTAGTCAAGGCCCGCCAGCGTGGCGGCATCGCGCACGTACCCCTTCAGGTGCCCGCGCGTCGGCGCGGTCTTCCACGTCATCTCGGGCGGGCTGACGGCGGTGCCAAACACCGGCGGCGTGATGGGATCGTAAGGGCTGGGCTGGGTCAAGGCCGCCAGGAAGGTCGCCCGCGGCACGCCTTCGTCGTTGGTGAGCTTGTAGGCATACCCGCTGACTCCATCAGCGCGGTAACCGGCTGGCGTCAGCTCCCGGCTCGACCGGATCTGCAAAATTGAATCGTCTATGCTGTTCAAATACAGCGCCGGTCCCAGCGCCACCTGGCGGTTGTACCGGTGGTTCTTGGCAAACACGCTCCAGTTGTTCCACGCCGAGGCCCAAGTGTCCTGGTCGAAATACATCATCGGGATGTTCAGGTCCAAAATCCCCTCCTCCATCCACGCCCGCCAATCCTGCAGCTTGTCCGTGTAGGCCGCCGCCGAGCTGTACCACGCGCTGTCGGTCGTGACGCCCGGTGCAAAACAGATCGTGTCCGCCGAGATTCTGACCTGCGGCTTGAGCGCGAGGGCGGACAGATAAATCTTCCGCACCAGCGCCGTCACTTGGTCCCGCCGAAACTGCAGCCAGACCGAGTCGGTCGTCGAGGGAAGCCCGCTGCGGTTGTACAGCGTGTTGAATCGCTGCACCGCCACCGGGTTGTACCCCCAGGCTTTGCCCGAATACCGAATGTAATCCAAGTTGAAGCCGTCCACGTCGTAGCGCGAAATGATGTCCATGGCCACGTTGTAAGTATGCGCCTGAACGCCGGGATGGCCGGGGTCGAAAACGTAGTTTGCCCCGTCGTAAGTCTCCCCCGCATTGTTCTGCGTCAGCCAATCCGGATGCAGGCTCATGGGGTGGTTCGGCGGCGGGGACGCCGTCTGGCTGATGGGATAGGTCACGATCCAGGCGTGAATCTCGATCCGCGCCTTGCCCCCCGACGTGTCGTGGCCCTTGGTGATGAGGTCCTGCAGCGGATCGAAGCTCGCCGGCGACACATCCGTCGCTTTGGGTTCATACGGGCTGCCGTTGTAATACGCGTCCCCCCGCTTCCGCACCTCGACAATCACCGCATTGAAATTCCCCGCCCGCGCATCCGTTATCAGTTGCGTCACTTGGCTGGCGTCCTTGAACCCCGCCCCGAAGGCATCCACCCAAAGCGCCCGGAATTCGGGTGTTTGAGCCCAAGCTCCCAAGCCGCAAAGCAACACAGGAACGCAAAACAGAAGGCGGAACCGCAGGGGCCGAGCCAAGGCAGGAAACAACTTAAACATTCTACATTAGGATATGCCTTTTCCGTCCCTTGGGGTCAAGCGACAATCTGACCGCCATCCCACGCCAACCCGACCCCATGCCGGCCCGCCGCACCGGCTCCTCCGACGGACCGCCCGGCCGTTCAGGGGCGGGGATGATACTTCCGATGCACCTCGCGCAAGCGGTTGGAGGCCACATGCGTATAAATCTCAGTCGTGCTGATGTTGGCATGCCCCAACAGCTCCTGGATGATCCGGAGGTCCGCTCCATGCTCGAGCAGGTGCGTGGCAAAACTGTGGCGCAGCATGTGCGGCGTCAGGTTCCGCCCAATCTGGGCCCGCTGCGCCCGCCGTTTGATCCGCAGCCACAGGGTCACGGCGGCAAAGGGCGTGCCGCGCCGGGTCAAAAACACGGTCCCCGGCGAGCGCGGCCGAACCAACTTGGGCCTTCCGGCGTCCAAATACCTTTGCAGAGCGGCCACCGCCGGACGCCCCACCGGCACGACCCGTTCCTTGTTTCCTTTGCCGATGACGGTGATGAAACCCGCCTCCAGATGCAGTTGCTCGAGCCGCAACTGCCGCAACTCCGCCAGGCGCAACCCCGACGCATACGCCAGTTCCAGCACCGCCTGATCACACAGGCTCGAGGGGGTCTCGGGCGCCTCGGGCCTCAGCAAACGCTCGACCTCCTCGCCCGTCAACGCCTTGGGCAGCCGCTTCCACCGCCGCGGCAGCGACAGGCTTTCCGCCAGATTCCCCGGCAGATGCTTTTCGGCCTCGGCAAAGCGGTAAAAGGCTCGGAGCGCCGCAATCTCGAGGTAGAGACTCTCGCTGCTCAAGCGGCGCGCCGAGTCCTCGGGCACCCGGGCCAGCCGCCGCTGGCGTTCGTGCTGGAGGAAAGCCATGAGGTGTCGGAGCTCGACCTGCCCCCAGTCGGTCAATCCCTCCTTCCGCGCCCAGGCCAGAAACTTGCGCAGGAGCGCTTCGTAAGTTCGCTGGGTATGTTCCGCCTGCCCCCGCTCATGGCGCAGGTGCTGGAGAAACTCCTCGACCAGCGCTTCCATTCCCTAGCCGCTTCCAGAAGTCCGCCTAGAGCTTCCTGCCGGTGAGCCGTTCATACGCCTCGAGATACTTTGCCTGCGTCCGCGCCACCACTTCCGGCGGCAGGGCCGGCGCCGGCGGGGTCTTGTTCCAGTCGAGCGTCTCGAGGTAATCCCGCACGAATTGCTTGTCGAAACTGGGCTGCCCCTTCCCTGGCGCATACTGGTCGGCTGGCCAGAACCGCGAGGAATCCGGGGTCAGGACCTCGTCAATCAGAATCAACCTCCCGTCCAACAGCCCAAACTCGAACTTCGTGTCCGCAATGATAATCCCCCGCTGCCGCGCGTAGTCCCGCGCAAAACGGTAAATCTTCAACGAGGCGGCCCGCGCCTCCTCCGCCAGGTCCGCCCCCACGATCCGCGCCGCCTCCGCGAACGAAATGTTTTCATCATGGCCGGTCTCCGCCTTGGTTGCCGGCGTGAAAATGGGCTCCGGCAACTCCGAGGATTCCTGCAAACCCGGCGGCAGCTTGATTCCGCACACCGTCTGATTCTGCCGGTATTCCTTCCACCCCGACCCCGCCAGGTAGCCTCGCACCACACACTCGATGGCCAGCGGTTTGGCCTTCTTCACAATCATGCTCCGCCCCGTCAACTGCGCCCTGGCAAACTCCAGGTTGGGCGGCAGAGGGTCGCCGGCCCGCGAAATCAGGTGGTTCGGCTGGAAACTCTCCGTCTGCCCAAACCAAAAATACGAAATCTGCGTCAGCACCTCTCCCTTCCGCGGAATCCCGTTCGGCATGATGCAATCAAACGCCGAAATCCGGTCCGTCGCCACCAGCAACAGACGGTCCCCCAGATCGAATATCTCCCGCACCTTCCCGCTCTTGACCTTCTTGACACCGGGCAAATCCAGTTGGAGCACAGTTGAGTTCATCGCCCCCAATATGCGAAAACCCGCCCCCCGGGGCAAAGCGGAAAGTCAGAACTGTGAATGGGCAAAGCTGTGCCGCAGCCCCCCCTCCGTAACGGTGGGTCGCCCTTCGCGCGCCTCACAGGGTCTCGCAGAGTTTGGAGCCGGGGCCAACCGCACGCCGGCGCCGGCGCGACTGCCGGCGTTTATTCCCGGATGACGGCGCCGAGCCGTTGTTTAAACTGCTCGACGAGGCGCTGATGCGACGCGTTGGCCTCGGCATCGGTCAGGCTTCGCTCGCCGCTGCGATAGGTAAAAGCGTAGGCCATGCTCTTTTGGCCGGCAGGGACGTTTCCCCCGCGAAACACGTCGAACAGCTCCACGGACTCCAGATGCGCCGGTTTGGCCTGCTTGACCACCTGCAGAATCGCTTCGTGCGTTGTGGTTTCAGGCACCACCATGGCCACGTCGCGGCGAATGGCCGGATACGCCGGCAGCGGCTTGAACGACCGCGTCGTGATGCGGCGCACCAGCACCTGGTCCAGGTCCAGCTCCGCCAGCAAAACCGCGTCCCGCAGATCATATTTTCGCGCCAGCATCGGCTGCAGTTGCCCCAGCTCTCCGATTTGAAGCTTGCCCAACTGAATCACCGCCGATTCCAAAAACAAAGCGGTCGGTTCCGCGCGCCGCACATAACTCAGGCCGCGCAGCCCGAACTGCTCGCAGAATTCCTCGACCAGGCCTTTGAGGTCGAAAATGTCAAACTTCGCCTCCCGGTCCTCGCCCGACCAGAATAACGGTTGGCGGCGGCCGGTCAGGGCAATGGCCGCCCGGCGCATCTCGCGAATTTCCGGGGCCACGCCCGGGCCGGAGGCGGGCTGGGTCTGGAACACCCGCCCGAGTTCAAACAAGGCCACATCATAGGTCTTGTAACTGATATTATGCTGAAGCGCATCCAGCAGGCCCGGCAACAGGCTCGGGCGGAGGGTATCCATGTCGCTGCTCAGGGGCTTGCCCAAACTCACGGCGGAACCGGCCGCGACCAACGCCGCCGCCGATGCCGAAATCAGGGTCTGCCCTTGCGCCTCGAACAGGCCCAACCCGGTCAAAATTCGCCTCGCCTCGGCCAGTTCATCATGCACCGCATCGTAGGCATTCGCGCCAATCGCACCCCGCGGCGGCGTCGCCGGAATCCGGTCCACGCCGTATAGCCGGGCCACCTCTTCGATCAGGTCCACTTCCCGCTTGAGGTCCACCCGGAACGTTGGAATGGCAAAGGTGACCGGTTCGGACGGCCCGGCCGGAGCGCCCACGGGCCGGGGTTTCCGGCCCACGATCTTGAGTTCGAGGCGGCTGAGATAATTCTCGATCGCCTCCGGTGGCAGCTCGACTCCCAACAGTTCGCTCACCTTCGCGTGGCGTAGCGTCACCTGCCGCGGCCGGATGGGGGCCGCGCACGCATCCACGGCCCCGGCCGCCAGCGAGCCGCCGGCAGTCTGGAGGATCAACTGGGCGGCCCGCCGGCTGGCCCAGTCGCAAATGCCGATGTCGCTGCCGCGTTCAAACCGGTAGGACGATTCGGTCCGCAGGTCGAGCCGCTTGGAGGTTGCCCGGATGTTCTGCGGCTTGAAACAAGCGCTTTCGATCAGCACATCGGTGGTGTCGGGCTGGATTTCGCTGTTTTGGCCGCCCATGATGCCCGCCAGCGCAACCGCCTTGGTTTCATCGGCAATCAGCAGCATGCCCTCCGCCAGGATGCGCTCCTGGCCGTCCAGCGTCATGAACCTCTCCCCCGCCCCAGCGCGGCGCACCACAATCGTGGGACAAGCCGCGCCCGGAGATTTGGACAGCAGGCGATAGTCAAAGGCGTGAAGAGGCTGGCCCACTTCAAACATCACATAGTTGGTCACATCCACCACGTTGTTGATGCTGCGCACCCCAAGCTTCTCGAGGGCGCCGGCCAGCCAGGCGGGGCTGGGGCCAATCTTCACCCCCCGGATCACCCGCGCATTGTAACGCGGACACAGCTCGCCATCCTCAACCCGCACCCGCACCCACGTCTCGGCCCCGGGCTCCGTCTCGCTCAATTTAACCTCCGGCCACTTGAGCTCGTTGCCGGTCAGGGCGGCGATCTCCCGCGCAATCCCGATCACGCTGTTGAGGTCCGGCCGGTTGGGCGTGATTTCCAAATCATAAACCACGTCACTCTGCGCCCCGCCCAAGTACTCCGCAAACGGCTGCCCAACCCTCGCGTCCGGGCGGAGAATCATCAATCCCTGCGCGTCCTCGGCCAGCCCGAGCTCCTTTGGCGAGCACATCATCCCGTGAGATTCCACCCCCCGAATCTTGCCGACCTTGATCGTGAACGGGGCTTCACCCGGCTTCGCCGGCAGCGTCTTGCCCGGCAGAATCAGCGGAACCTTGTCGCCCGGCTTGAAATTGTCCGCCCCGCAAACAATCTGCCGCTCGCCGGTGCCGTCATGGACGCGGCAAACCGACAGTTTGTCGGCATTGGGATGCTTCTCGCGCGTGATGACCTCGGCCACCACAATCCCGTCGAATTCCCCCCCGACCTTTTCGACCCCCTCGACCTCCAGTCCCAACATGGTCAGCCGCTCGGCCAGGTCCGCCGGCGACCAGTCGAAATCCACATATTCCTTAAGCCAGTTGAACGTGACTTTCATGGCAATGCAAAAGATTCAGTGAGGCGGTCCGGGTCAGAACTGGCTGAGAAACCGCAGATCATTTTGGTAAAAGAGCCGGATGTCATTGATCCCGTACCGGATCATCGCAATCCGCTCGATTCCAAATCCAAACGCCCACCCCGTCCAGACCTCCGGATCGTACCCCACGTTCTCAAACACCTGCGGATGAACCATCCCGCAGCCGGCAATCTCCAGCCATTCCTTGCCCATCTTGCGGGTCAGCGCGCTGCTGAAATCAATCTCGAAACTCGGCTCGGTGTAGCTGAAATAATGGGGACGAAACCGAATCCGCGTATCCGGCCCCATCAGTTCCTTGAAGACAAACTCGACGGTCCCCTTCAGGTCCCCAACCGTCACCTGCCGGTCCACATACAGGCCCTCCACCTGCTGAAAGGTCGGATTGTGCGTGGCATCCGCGTTGTCGCGACGGTAAACCCGCCCCGGAACAATGATGCGCACCGGGGGCGGCTGTTTCCGCATGACACGAATCTGGACGGAGGACGTGTGCGTGCGCAGCAGCGCCGGCGCGGCGCCGGCGGGCGCCGCCAGGTAAAACGTATCCTGCGTGTCCCGCGCCGGATGGTCCGCCGGGGTGTTCAGCGCGTCAAAACAGTGGTAATCGTCCTCCACTTCCGGCCCGTCGGCGACCACGAAGCCGATCTTCCGAAAACTCCGAACGATCGCCTCCGTGACCTGCGTCAGGGGATGCAGCCGGCCCAACACACGCCGCCGCCCCGGCAGCGTGAAATCCGTCGGTTCCTTCGGCAGCGCCGCCTTCAACTCCAGTTCCTCCCGGCGCCGGGCCAGTGCGGCCTCCAATTCCGCCTTGGCGGAGTTGATCACCTTGCCCGCCGCGGGTTTCTCCTCCTTGGGCAACGAGCCCAACTGCTTCATCAGCGCGGTGAACTTCCCGTTCGACCCAAGATAACTCACGCGCGCCTGTTCCAAGGCGGTCAAATCCAAGGCGGCGCCGAACTCCGCGAGCGCCGCCTGTTTGAGCGGTTCAATTTGGTCAAGGATTGCTGCCATATAACAAAAGATTCATCGCACTGCCGAACCACACTGGCGACCCGGTTTCTCCCCCGCGCCTCCAGACCCCCTGCCAATAAAAAACGGGCGGACCGCGAGGTCGCCCGTGAATCTTTGGGCCCGTAGGCTGGCGGAAACGCTACCCGAAATCAGGCTTTGGCCGCTTTCGCCTTCAGGGCGCCCTGGGCGACTTTCACCAATTCCCCGAACGCGGTCGCGTCCGTGGCGGCCAGGTCGGCGATGATTTTGCGGTCCAGGGCGACCTTGGCGGCTTTGAGCCCTTCCATCAGCCGGCTGTAGGTCATGCCGGCGGCGCGGGCCGCCGCGTTGATCCGAACCTGCCACAAAGCCCGGAAATTCCGTTTCTTGGTCCGGCGATCCCGGTAGGCGTACTGCCGGCCGTGATCCACGGCATCGGAAGCATAACGATAGAGCTTGGACCGCCGCATGCGAAAGCCTTTGGCGGCTCGAAGCATGCGGGTGCGGCGTTTGCGAGAAGCAGGAGCGTTGGTTACGCGCATAGCAGAAAATCAATTGCGGGATTGAAACGGTGTCTCGACGCGGCGCTCAATGGCTGAAGGGCAGACTCTGCTTGATCCGATACTCATCGGTGGCATCCACCGCGGTGGTGCCGCGCAGGGCCCGGCGGCGTTTCGGCCGCTTGGTCTGACACAGGTGCCGCCGCCCCGCGCTGGAGCGCAGCACTTTGCCGTTGGCCGTGATTTTGAATCGTTTCGCCACGGACTTCTTGGTCTTGATGCCTTTTGGACGTCGCATAATAAATTCAAACGTTCTTCAAAAAAGAGCGCGCAATATAGGCACCCCGCCTGACTGAATCAAGTGGTATTTTTTGGCCGAAACCCAAGTTCCGTGGCACACCCAATAGAAAAGCCGCTGCAGGATGCGCAGCGGCTTTTCCCAAACCGGTCTGGATCGGGTTCTTACTTGCGCCGATTGACGCCCGCCAACGCCAGCAAGCCCAGGCTCAGCAGCGCCATGGCCGATGGCTCGGGAATCACCTGCACCAGCACGTCGTCATAATAGCCAACGCCGTTTGCGGAGCTTAGCCCCGAGCCAACTGTTACACGGTCAAAGGTGATGGCTCCAGCCGATGCCGCGTAAGGGATGCCGCCCATGCCCAGGACACCGTCCACGTAAAAATCAACCTTCGTGTCCCCGAATACCGCCTTGAGTTCATGCCATCCCGTGCTGCGCGTCGGCACCCCCTCGGCATTCAGCAGGAACCAATTCGGACCCGGTGAGAACGCCACGCGGCAGGCATAATAGGTGTTCAGGTCAGCGGCCGTCGCCGACGCTCCGGTAAACAAATTCTTCGTCAAAGTGGTGTCATTATACGCGCCGATGGCGACTAACTGCGCCAGTGCCGGCGAATTGTCGCGAATCGTCGCAAACTGGCGAAGATTGGCTGCCTGGGTCGAATCATAGAAGCGGAATGACCACACCAGGGGCTGCGCATCCGAGCCCGAAACCGGCGTAATGTCGCGACCGCTTGCCCTCCCCGTCAGATCCTGCTTGATGGATTGCAGCGGGCTAAATGCCTGTTCGGTGGACAAGATCCCGCCACCGCCCGAGATGCCAACCGCCCATGCCGCGTTGAAAGCCGCCTGATCGGCGTAGCTGTCGAAGTTGTCGTAGAAAATGGTGGTTTGACCGAACACAACAGGTGCGCTCGAGCTCAGTAATAGGACTGTCGCCAGGAGGGAAGCTCTCATAGTGTTAACTTAAATGGTTTGTACCGCTGATTGACCCCATTCTGACTAAAAGGGCGGCAAATGTCAACTGTTTTCTTCTCTGCCTTTTCTTATGCACCGCGGCTTGGTTTACGGCGGGCGATGGCTGGCCGCGCCGTCAAGTCCCGTGCTCCAGCTCATCCGCAAAGGGCTGAGCCAAAGCGTCTTGAAGCCGGGCCGTGACCTCCGACCGGGATAGAATCGCATGGTCCAGTGCCACGATCTCCACAACGCCGCGGGAGGTTGAGGTCGCAAAAACGCCGTCGGCCTGCAGGAGGTCCAACGGCTGCAGGGGCTCTTCCACGACCTCCAGCTCCATTCGGGGGCACAACTCGAGAACCGCACCGCGGGTAATACCCGGCAGGACACCAGCGGAAAGCGGAGGGGTGAGGACCCGGACACCCTTGATGCAGAACAGATTGCCACTGGACAGGCTTGCGGCATGGCCCCGGTCATTGAGAAGGAGCGCTTCATCCGCACCCGCCGCGTCGGCCTCGGCGCGGGCCAGCACGTGTCGCAGCTTGTTGCCGGACTTGATCTGGGCCAAAGGATCGCCGACAGGCAGGCGCAACGAGGCAGTCACCACTCTCCAAAGCGGGCGCGGTTCAACGGCAGGAGCGGGGTGCAGGCTCATCACCACCGTTGCCGGCCCCGCTCCGGCCGGGGAATACCCGCGCGGCCCGACCCCGCGCGAAAGGGTGATCCGGAGGATGGCGTCGTCCCGCCCGTTCGCCGCGAGCAGTTCAGCGGCATACGCAGCGAGCTGCGCGGGTGAATACGGCACCGGCAACCCCAGCACAGCCGCTCCGTGCTGGAACCGGTCGAGATGCCGGCGCCAGCGCAAGCACCGGCCTTGCCGCACCCGCACCGTTTCAAAAACCGAATCGCCATAGAGGAAGCCCCGGTCGAATACCGAAACCCGCGCTTCCGCCTCGGCGACAAACTTTCCGTTCAGAAAGACAATCACAGGTCCAGGCGAGTATGGTCCCGCTGACCTCGGGATTCGAGCAAAGAAATCGCACCCCCGCGTGTTCCATCCCGCCCCCCTTGGCCCTCTGCAAGCCCCCGTCTCCACCGTTAGGGCTTTGATTTGAATTCCTCCTTTGTTAGCGTTGCCCCGAGTCATGTGGAAACTCTTTGCCAGGCTCCGAAAACTCTGGGACGAGTTTGAGGTCTTGCTGGATGACCGGCTGTGGAGCCGTCAAGTCCGGCTTTCGCGGGTCCAGCGCTTTGTGCATTTCTGGGTTTTGGTGGGGCGCAGTTTTTCGCGGGCGCGCTGCCCCCTGCGCGCGGCAGGCTTGTCCTACACCACCTTGCTGGCGCTCATTCCGATGCTGGCGGTGGCGGTTGGCGTGACCAGTTCGTTCCTGAAACAGGAAGGGGAGGATAAAATTGACCTGCTGATTTTGAAACTCGTTGCCAGCGTCACACCGCCGGATGTGGTGAGCAACACCACCGCGGCGGCCGGCCTGAGGGGCGGCGTGGGGCCGGCCGGGGAAAACATACCGGAGCAACCGCCGCTGATTTCGGCCCCCGAGGCCGTCTCCACCAATGAAGCAGTGTCGGGGCCGCCGGCGAGGGCCGCCAGCCCGCTGGTGGTGCCCGCGTTCGCCCAGGCGGAGGACGCGATCAAGACCCGGAGGCAGATTGCCCGCAGCATCAACGACTTCATTCAAAACACGCGCAGCGGAACCTTGGGCGTTACGGGCAGCATCATCCTGATTTTCGTGGCCATCGCAATGCTGGTCCGCATCGAGGAGACGTTCAATGACATCTGGGGGATTCCCCACGGGCGGACGTGGTTCATGCGAATCGTGCTGTATTGGGGGGTCATCAGCCTGGCGCCCCTGCTCTTGATTGTTGCGCTTGGGCTGGCGACGGGCCCGCATCTGAGCGCCACCAAGGAGTTTCTTTCGACGATGCCGTGGATCGGCAGCCTCGTTTTCCAAGTGCTGCCCTTGGTGATGCTCTGTCTGAGCTTCGGTTTGTTCTACATGCTCATGCCCAACACCAAGGTCCGGTGGGATGCCGCCCTGGTCGGCGGGGTCGTGGGGGGCGGGCTGTTCCATCTGAACAACATGGTGAGCGTGCTTTATGTGTCGCGAGTGGTCACCTACAGCAAGATTTACGGCAGCCTGGGCTTGGTGCCGGTGTTCATGGTGGGGTTGTATTTGGCCTGGACCATTCTGCTGCTGGGAGCGCAAGTCGCCTATGCCTGGCAGAATCGCGCCACCTATTTCGAGGAAAAACAGGTCGAAAACATCAACCAGCGCGGCCGGGAATTCATTGCGCTGCGGCTCATGACGCTGGTCGGGCAGCGCTTTCTCCGGGGCCAGCCTCCGCCCGGCGCCACCGGCACCGCCGAACAACTCGGGGTGCCCACGCGGCTGGTGCGCCAGATCATGCAGACGCTTTGCAGCGCCCGCCTGGCCGCCGAAACCACCGGACCCGAGCCGGCTTATCTCCCGGCCCGGCCGCTGGAGACCATCACCTGCCATGACATCCTCATGGCCATCAGGGCCTCCCACGGAAACGAGCTCGCCACGCGGGAGGAGCCGGCCCGCAGCGAGGTTTACGGCGAATTCGAACGCATCCAGGAGGCCGAGCGCCAGGCCGCCAGCTCGGTGTCCATCCTGGACCTCGTGCATCGCGCGTTGGCCCGCGAGCTGCCCGGCGCGGGCTCACCCAATGCGCTGCCCCAGCCCCAATCCTCTTCAATCTAACCCTCCATCAACAGCCTCTTAACTCGCACCCTGCCATGATCATCGGAGTCCCCAAAGAAATAAAACACCAGGAACATCGGGTCGCCCTGCTCCCTTCGGCCGCCTACCAGCTTATCAAACGCGGCCACCAGGTCGTCGTTGAAACCAACGCCGGCGCGGGCAGCGGTTACCCCGACTCGGATTACGCCCAGGCCGGCGCCCGCCTCGTCACGGACCATGCCGCCGCCTTTAATGAGGCCGACCTGGTGGTGAAGGTCAAGGAACCCCAACCTTCCGAATACCGGCTGTTGCGGCCCGGCCAGATGCTCTTCACCTACCTGCACCTGGCGGCGGACCGCCAACTGACCGAGGCCCTGATGAAGTCCGGCGTAACCGCGCTGGCGTACGAAACCATCGAAGTCAACCGGCGGCTGCCGCTCCTGGAGCCGATGAGCGAGATTGCGGGCCGAATGTCCATTCTCGTCGGCGGCTATTTCCTGGCGAAGCACTGCGGCGGCAGCGGCGTGTTGCTCGGCGGCGTGCCCGGCGTGCTGCCGGGCAAAGTGGTGGTGCTGGGGGGCGGCACTTCCGGCATCAACGCCGCCCGCATGGCTCAGGGGCTCGGCGCCGATGTCACCATCCTCGAGGTGGACCTCGAAAGAATGCGTTTCCTGGATATCACCTTGCACACCGCCCACACCCTCTACTCGACCGAGGCGCACCTGCTCGAATTGCTCCCGTCGGTGGACCTCTTGATCGGCGCCGTGCTGGTCCCCGGCGCCCGCGCCCCACGCCTGATTCGCCGCGACATGCTGCAAAGAATGCGCCCCGGCAGCGTCCTGGTGGACATCGCCATTGACCAGGGCGGTTGCGCCGAAACCTCCCACCCCACGACCCACGACAATCCCGTCTTTGTCGAGGAAGGGGTGACCCACTACTGCGTGGCCAACATGCCGGGCGCCTACGCCCGCACCGCCACCCAAGCCCTGACCAACATCACGTACCGATATATCGAACTGCTGGCCGATGCCGGTCTGGCCGAAGCCTGCCAGCGCCAGCCCGCCCTGGTCAGCGGCATCAACGTGATGAATGGCCAGCTCACCCATCCCGCCGTCGCCAATGCCCATGGCCTGCCCTTTTCTCCGCCGGCTCTCTGAGCCAAACCGGCCGGGGACGGACTGGACAAAACACCGTTCCTGCCCGAAAAGTGTGGGAGCCGGCAAGCCGGGCTTGAACGCCAGCCGCCTGAAATTGTCTCAGCCCGCGTGAACCGGTGGAATAGAACGTAACATAATGAAAACAAGAATTGGAGTCTCGCTGCCGACTCTGTTCCTCATGGCCGCCCTCCTGCCGGCCGCCGCCCAAAAGGTCCCGGTGGTCGAAAAACAGCTCGCCAACGGCATGCGTCTGCTGATGGTGGAACGGCACGATGATCCGTCGGTCGCCGGCGGCTGGGTGGCTCATGTCGGCAGCTCGAACGAAAAACCGGGCCTTACCGGCATTGCCCATCTCTTCGAGCACATGATGTTCAAGGGAACCCCCACCCTCGGCACCAAGGATTACCGCCAGGACCTCGAAATCATCGCCGAGCAGGAACGCGTCCGCGACGAAATGCGCCGCGAGGAAAAACTCATGCGCGAACGCTATCGCCGGGGCGAAATTGACGACTTGCTCAAGCCCGAAAACAAAACCGAGCGCTATCGCCAGCTCGAACAGCAATTCAACCAGCTCATCGCCCGCCAACGGGAAATCCTCATCAAGAACGAGTTCGATCGCGTCTATACCGCCGCCGGCGCCTCCGGCATGAACGCCTTCACTTCCGAGGACCTCACCGCCTACTTCATCAACGTGCCCGCCAACAAACTCGAACTCTGGATGTGGATGGAGTCCGAGCGGCTCCTCCACCCCGTCTTCCGCGAATTCTATGCCGAGCGGGACGTCGTTTACGAGGAACGCCGGCTCCGCACCGAATCCACCCCCTTGGGCAGGTTCGCCGAACAATTCAACGCCCTGTTTTGGAAGTCCTCCCCTTACAGTTGGCCGGTCATCGGCTGGCCCTCGGACCTCCCCACCATCACCAAGGCCCAGGCCGACGAATTCTACGCCACCTATTACTCACCCCAGAATATCACCCTCATTCTCGTGGGAGACTTCAACCCCGACCAGGCCCTCGCCCTGGCCCGCAAATACTTCGAGCGCATCCCCCGCGGACCCCATGACCCCCCCGAGGTGGTGACAACCGAAATCGAACAGGTGGCCGAACAACGCATGTACGCGGAAGCGGAAACCAATCCCCAAGTGGATATCCTCTGGCACACCGTTCCCTTCAAACACAAGGACTCCTACGCCCTGGAAATCCTGGCCCAGATTCTGTCCACCCGCACCGGCCGGCTCTACAAAGCCCTGGTGTTGGGCTCGGAAGTGGCCACCGAAGTGTATGCGGCCCAGAACTCGCAAAAGTGGGCCGGGGCTTTCAACGCCGGGGGCGAGGCCAAGGACGGACACACGCCCCAGGAAGTCGAGCAAGGGATTTATCAGGTGCTCGAGGACCTCAAACGCGACCTCGTCCCGCCCGACGAGCTGCAAAAGGTGAAGAACAACTTCGCCGCCGCGGAATATCGCCGCCTGTCGTCCAACTTCCCGATTCTCATTCAACTGCTGCTGAACGATGGGACGGGCGATTGGCGTGAAATCAACGAGGCCGGACCGAGGATTCAGGCCGTGACGGCCGAGGAAGTGCGGCGCGTGGCCAACCGCTACTTCACCAAGGAAAACCGCACGGTGGCTATTTACACCCGAAAAGCGAAAGCGCCGCAAACGGCGCAGTCCCCGGTTCCAGCCAATCCCAGCGAGGCCAGTCAATGAAAACGCTCTCCCGTCTTCTTAACGCTCGAATCGCGGCCCGCGTCCTGCTGGGATGCCTGCTGCTTGGCCACCCTGCCCTGCGTCCCGCCTTGGCCGGTGAAACGGCGGCCAGCGCCGCGGCGGCCATTCCCGACCGCCCCGAAAAGCTGTCCTTCCCGCCCCTGTCCTATGAACCGCCCGACCCCGTCCAGTTCCGGGTGGCCCTGGCCAGCGGGCCGATTGCTTATGTCGTGCCGGACAACGAGCTGCCGCTGGTCAATATCGTGGTCTATGTCCGGGTTGGAAAATACCTCGAGCCGGCGGGCAAAGAGGGCCTCGCCAGCCTCTGCGGCTACCTCCTCGCCCGGGGCGGCACCCAATCCAAAACCGCCGAAGAGCTCGAAGAACGCCTGGCCTTCCTGGCCGCTCAGCTCAACTCGGGCGTCGGCGATACGCAGGGCAGTGTCAGTCTGAATCTGCTTTCCAAAGACCTCGAGGAGGGGCTCGCCATCCTCCGCGAGGTTCTGACCCAGCCCCGGTTCCAGGAAAACAAGCTCGCCCTGCGCAAACAGCAAATGCTCCAGTCCATGCAACAGCGCAACGATGACTCGGGTGACATCGAAGCGCGCGAGGCGGATTTCCTCCGCTTCGGCGAAGAGTTCTGGGCCAACCGCCACTCCACCGCCGCTTCCGTAAATTCGATCAGCCAGGAGGACCTGCGCCAGTTCCATCAGCAATGGTTTCACCCGGCGAGCTTCGTGCTGGCAGTCAGCGGCGATTTCGAGCGCGGCGAGATGATTCGAAAGCTCGAGCAGCTCTTCGCCAACTGGCCCTTCGCCGGAACCCCGCCGCCTCCCATCCCCGCCAACCCGCGCCTGGCTGAGCCCGCGGTCTATCTTGTCAACAAAGAGGTCAACCAGGGCCGCGTGTCCCTGCTCCTGCCGGGCATCAAACGCGACGACCCCGATTATTTCCCCGTCATGGTCATGAATGACATCCTCGGCGGCGGCGGGTTCACCTCGCGCATCATGAACCGCGTGCGATCCGACGAGGGTCTGGCCTATTCCGCCTTCTCCAGCTTCCCGGGCGGGGTCTATTATCCCCTCACCTTCACCGCCGGTTTCCAAACCAAGTCCCGCACCGTGGCTTACGCGCTCTCCATTGTTCGCGACGAAATCAAGCGGATCACGACCGAACCCGTCACCGAAAGCGAACTCGAGACCTCAATTCGCGGGTTTGTTGACCGCTTTCCCCGCACCTTCGCCACCAAGACCCAGATTGCCAACACCTTTGCGCAGGACGAATTCACCGGCCGGTTCGCGCGCGAACCCGACTTCTGGAAGCACTACCGCGCGCGGGTGGAAAAGGTGTCGCGCGAGGAGGTCCTGCGGGCGGCGCGGAAATACCTTGACCTTGACCGCCTGGTCATCCTGGTGGTCGGCGACAAAAAGGAAATTCTGCTCGGCCATCCGGACCACCAGGTCAGGCTCGCCGACTTCGGCGGGGGACGATTGGTTGACGTGCCGCTGCGCGACCCGCTGACGATGAAACCCTTGCCGCTCGCCACGACCTCCTCGACCGGACGCTAGACCAAACCCCTGTCCAAGCCCGGCGCTCTCGGGGAACCCCTCGCTTGCTGCAGCTCCGAGCGGAACCCGGAGCGCCAACCAGGTCGTCACGCCGTCCGCGTCTGCCGAATCGCCGGCAGGGACGTGTCCCACCGCCTCCCCATCAGGTCGGGCGCGCGCTCCGTTGCGCGCCGCGCCGAAGTCCAGCGGGGGTGGCTCATGCCTGTTTCCTACTGAATGCAATCCCCCTCCCCTTCCCCCCCTCCAACTCCGCTTTCCATCCACGCTTTCTCGAGAAGCGCACCTCGCAGGGCGGTTTAATCATTGGCAAATGAATGGAACGCCGCTCTAATGCCGCCATGACCACAACCTCGATCGGCCGCATGGTGATGTTCGCAGTTCTGGCAGCGGGCGGGGCGAAACTTGCGGCGGCCACGCCGGCATCCCTGCCCGTGGTGGAGGCGGAGGAGACCGTCTATTCGTTTGCCGACGCCAATAATGGCGCGGGGCCGATGTGGTGCCGGGGCTCGACCTGCCTGGTGCGGATGGACGACGGCCTGTTCGCGAGCGGGCTGGAAACGCTGGCCGACGTCAAGCCGCTGAACAACTGCCGCTGGCTGCTGTTCAAGCGCAGCCAGGCGGGCTGGCAACAAATCGCTGCCGACACCCAAGGCCGCACCCGCGAGCCCTGTCCTTTGGCCGCCTTCGCCGATGGCCGCCTGTTGCTCTCGGTCAATCCCACCTTGCGGCCGGAGGCTTACAGCGGTCCGGCCCGGCCGGAGATTCTGCAATTTCGCGCCGCCAATCCGACCGCCGCGCCCGAGGTGCTGCGCCCCGTCTGGCAGGGGGCGCCCGAGTTCACGGAACATTCCTACCGCAGCTTCGTGGCCGACGGCCCGAACCGCGAATTGATCCTGTTCCAAAACATCGGCTATACCCACGCCGAATGGGCCTTCCTGGACCGCGCGGGCAAATGGTCCGCGCAAGGCCAGCTCAAGTGGCCGTGGGGCGCCGAGTATGACAAACCCCAACCCATCCGCGTGTGCTACCCGGCCGTGGGCCTCAAAGACCGCGCCGTGCATTTCTGCGGCGTCAGCGACATCGTCGAACCCTACGAGAAATGGCGCGCCTTCAAGAAACAGCTCACCGGCCGGGAATGGGATTACGATTTCCGGCGGCTCTTTTATACCTGGTCGCGCGACATCACCACCGGCCAATTCAGCGAGTGGGTCGAGATTGCCTCCCGCGACCAAACCTGCGGCTGGATCATGCCCTGCGACCTGTGGGTGGCGCCGGATGGCGCGGCCCATCTGCTTTGGACCGAGCGGGCGATTGACGAACGGCTGCGCGAACGGTTCTTCCCCAATGCCGAGCAATCCCATTCGCTCAATTATGCCATCGTGCGCGAGGGCAAGGTCGTCGCGCGGAAGGTCCTGGCTCAGTCCGGCAAAGGCGGCAGCGGAGAGATTCCCGGCGCCGCGCGCTTTCAGGTCACTCCGGCCAACCGGTTGTGGGTCGTCTATTACGTTGGCGGCAGGAGCCCGGACGGCCATTCACTCAGTGAAAACCGCGTAATGGAAATTCGCGCCGAACGCATCAGCCCGCCGGCCGTGGTTCCGCTCAAATACCCCATGACCGATTTTTTCACCGCCACCGTGCGCGCCGGTTCGCCGCCATCCCGCCACCTGGAGATGCTGGGCCACCGCGCCGGCACACCCCGAACGATAGCCTACGCACGGGTTTTACTGCCGGAAGACTGAGCCAAATCCTGGCGGTTCCTGCGGGGGTTGGTCGCCGGACGGAAGGCGGCAGCCTGCAGACTCATCGTCCTTGCCGCCTGCGCCGTGAACGCAACAAGCCTGTGAAGAATTGCCACACAATTTTTGTGGCGGCGATGGCAAATTTCGACCACCTCCTTGACCCCTTCATCTCCCGCTCGACGGCCGAAAACAGGTGCCAGCCGGCCGCATCGCAAAAGCCTGTTGCGCTGCCGGGATTTCCGCGTATGTTCCCATCATGGACTGGCAGCAGTTCGTGTCGTTGATAGTCGTTGCCGTCGCCTCCGGGTTGTTGTTACGGAAGTGCTTCGCGAGGCGGCGCTTTTCTTTTCCGCAAGGGACGCCTTGCGGCTGTCAGGCTTTGGCCGGATCGGAATCCCGCTCTTCAATTGTCTTCCGGGCGCGCAAAGGGGAACGCCCTCAGATTGTGGTCAAGATGCGATGACAACCGGCCTTGTGTATGGTAACGTCTCCCCCTAATGTTTTTCCGCTAAATGGCCATGTGTAAAGTCAGTTCGTCCGCTCATTTTGTCACCCGCTCGCCGGGAAGAGAAGGTTCGGCTCGAGCGCACTGGGTTCCCAACACGGACGTTTATGCCACCGACAACGGACTGGTGATCAAGGTGGAACTGGCCGGCATGCGCAGTGACAGTCTCGAGATCACGGTGGAAGGGAACCGGTTGCGGATCAGCGGCAACCGGCCTGACGGCTGTCGCGCGGCCAAATGCAGCTTCCTGGTGATGGAGATCAACTACGGCCCCTTTGAAAGCGTTCTGGAACTGCCGGCGGGTTACGATTTGGCCCACGCCAAGGCCGCCTATCTCAACGGCTTCCTGCGGATTGATGTGCCCCTTGCCCAGCAGACATCCAGAAGCACCCGGGTTCCGATCGCCGAGGGTAATCCCACGATTATCTGAACCAAATCCGGTGCCGGGCATCTAATTTGGTGGAAGGCATTGCCATGACTTCGCCCGACACAGAATTTATCAGCATCCTCGGAGCTGCCGGCAGCCCGGAGGCGCCCCCGCGCGTTTCCTCCAGGTCCCTTCCCGAACGCCTGCCCATCCTGGGCCTCTCGGACATCGTCGTGTTCCCGGGCATGGTCGCCCCCCTGCTCGTCGAGACCCCCCAAAGCATCAAGCTCATTGACGATGTCGTGGCCGGCGAGCGCCTGCTCGGCGTTTCCCTCCAGCGCAACCCGGATGCCGAAAACCCGCAGCCCCATGAAATGCATGACATCGGCTGCGCCGCCCGCGTCCTGAAAATGCTCAAGTTCCCCGACAGCACCGTCCGCGTGCTCGTCGAGGGATTGTGGCGCGTCCGAATCACCGAATACACCTCGACCGAGCCGTACCTTTCCGCCCGCTTCGAGCTGATCAAGGACGTCACCGAGGACTCGGTGGAACTGACGGCCATGATGCGCAACGCGCAAAGCCAGTTCCAGGAGATCATCAAGCTTTCCCCCGCCCTTTCCGAGCAAATCAAAATTGCCGCGCTCAACACCGAAGACCCCGGCCATTTCGCCGACCTCATCGCCGTCAACCTGAACCTCAGCCTCGAGGAACGGCAGGCCCTGCTGGAGACCGCCTCGGTCAAGGACCGCCTGACCCGCCTGCTGCCCATGCTCAACCGCGAGCATGAGGTCCTGACCCTCAGTTCAAAAATCCAAACCGAGGTCGCCACCTCGATCTCCAAAACCCAGCGCGATTTCTTCCTTCGCGAGCAGCTCCGCGCCATCCAGCGTGAGCTGGGCGAAAGCGACCCCAACGCGGGCGAGGTGCGCACGCTCCGCGATCGCATCGAGCAAACCCCCCTCCCCGCCGAAGCCCGCCACGTCGCCAACCAGGAACTGGACCGCCTCCAGCAAATGCCCCCCGCCGCCGCCGAATACTCGGTCACGCGGCACTACATTGATTGGATTCTGGCCCTGCCCTGGGAAAAGGAAACCGAAGACAAAATTGACCTCGCCGAGGCCGAGCGGATTCTCAACGACCAGCATTTCGGCCTGGTCAAAGTCAAGGACCGCCTGCTCGAGTTCCTGGCGGTCATCAAACGCCGCAAGCAGCTCAAGGGGCCGATCCTCTGCCTGGTCGGCCCGCCCGGTGTCGGCAAGACCTCCCTGGGCCGCAGCGTCGCCGATGCCCTCGGCCGCAAGTTCGCCCGCATCGCCCTGGGCGGCATGCGCGACGAGGCCGAAATCCGCGGCCACCGCCGCACCTACGTCGGGGCCCTCCCGGGGCGTATCATTCAAACCTTGCGCCGCGTCGAAAGCCGCAACCCGGTGATCCTGCTCGATGAACTCGACAAGGTCGGCGCGGATTTCCGGGGCGACCCCGCCGCCGCCCTCCTCGAAGTGCTCGACCCCGCGCAAAACCACACCTTCACCGACCATTACCTGGACCTGCCCTTTGACCTGTCGCGGGTGCTGTTCGTGACGACGGCCAACTGGCTGGAGCCGATTCACCCCGCCCTCCGCGACCGCCTCGAGGTCATCGAGCTGCCCAGCTACACCGAAACCGAAAAACTCGAAATCGCCAAACGCTACCTCCTGCCGCGGCAACTCGAGGAACACGGCCTCACCCGCCAGGAACTCCGCATTCCCGAGTCCTCCCTTCGACGCGTCATCCACGATTACACCCGCGAGGCGGGCGTCCGCCAGCTCGAGCGCGAAATCGCCGCCCTCACCCGCAAAGCCACCCGCCGCATCGTCAGCAACGGCGACGTGCCCAAACCGCTGGTCCTCAAGCCGGACCTCCTCCCCGGCTTGCTCGGCCCCGCGCGCTTCGTCAATGAAACCGCCGAGAAAATCAAGGAATACGGCATCGCCACCGGCATGGGCTGGACCCCCGTCGGAGGGGAAATTCTCTTCATCGAAGCCACTCGCATGCCCGGCCGCGGCAACCTCCTGCTGACCGGTTCCCTCGGCGAGGTCATGAAGGAGAGCGCCCAGACCGCCCTGAGCTATCTCCGCAGCCAGGCCAAAACCCTCGGCCTGGATTTGTCCGACTACAACAAATTTGATATTCACATCCATGTCCCCGCCGGCGCCACTCCCAAAGACGGCCCCAGCGCCGGCGTCACCGTCGTCGCCGCGCTGGCTTCGCTCCTGAGCCGGCGCCGCGTCCGGTCCGACGTCGCGATGACCGGCGAGATCAGCCTCCGCGGCCGCGTCATGCGCGTCGGCGGCATCAAAGAGAAGGTCCTGGCCGCGGCGCGATTCGGCATCAAAGAGCTGATCCTGCCCGACCAAAACCGGCCGGATTGGACCGAGGTGCCGGCCGAAGTGCGCCAAAAACTCAAAGTGCATTTCGTGCGCCACATTTCCGAGCTGCTGCCCCTGGCCCTTCGATCCCGCTAGCCCGGGCCCAAACTTCGCCTTGTCCCGCATGAGCAACCTCCTCTCCCCGGCCCCAAATCGCCCCGGGCATTCCAACGCCAGCCTCAACCGGGGGGCGGGCCTGACAACCCGCGCCGTTTGGGTGGGGCTTCTGTGTCTGTCCGCAGTCTGCGGCTTTGGCCAAAAAGACCCCGGACCCGTTGCCGCCGTCCCGGACCCGGCCACGGCTGAACGGCAGGGCCGCGCGCTGGCAGATGAACTCCTGAACCGGCGCCCGGAACAGGAGCTCACCCGCAGCGCAATCCTCAAGGTGCGGCCGCCCAACCAGGACTGGCGTGAAACCCCCGTCCGCGTGACGGTGTCCCTCACCCCCACCAACTGGACGACCTGCTACGAGGCCGCCGGCCCTTCGCAAGCCGTCCCCCCCACGCGGCTGGTTGTCTCTTATCAACCCGGCGGCCCCAACCATTACGAACTGCGGGAAGCCGCCGCCACCAACACTCCACCCAAGGTGCTCGCCGGCAACCAGACAATGATCCCCTTCGCCGGCTCCGATTTCTGGGTCGCGGACCTCGGGCTCGAGTTCCTCCATTGGCCCACCCAGCGGTTGCTCCGCAAGGAAATCCGCCGCGGCCAGTCCTGCAACGTCCTGGAAAGCATCAATCCCCACCCCGCGCCCGGGGCCTACTCTCGCGTGGTTTGCTGGATTGACGTGGATACGGGCGGCATCGTCCACGCCGACGCCTTCGACGTGGACGGACAGTTGCTAAAGCGCTTCGCGCCTAAATCCTTCGAGAAAATCAGCGGCCGGTGGGAACTTCAGGAGATGGAAATCCGCAACGCCCGGACCCGCTCGGTCAGCCGCATCGAATTCAACCTCTCCACCCCTTGAGCCAGGCCGTCTCGCACGTCGGGACTCGCCCCCCCTCAACGAAGCGCCTTGTCAGTCATTACAGCGGCACTCCCGACCCCACCAACCTGCCCGAAGCAGAGCCCCCTCACTTCCCCGACAAATCCCGAATCCGCACATTCCGATACCAAACCGGATCGTTGTGATCCTGCAGCAGAATGTGGCCTTTCATCCGCGTGCCGAAACCGGGCGTGTTCTTGAACTTGCTCTTCGCCACCGCTTCCAGCACCTCCTGGCTGCCCGCTTCATACTCCAAAACCTTCCGGCCATTGAGCCAATGCTCGACCCGCGAGCCCTGGACCCGGATGCGCGACTGGTTCACCTGCCCCGGTTCTTTCAGCGGCGTGGGCGCCTGGGTCTTGAGCACGTCGTAGAACGCCGCCGTCATACGCTTGCCCTCCGCCAGCTTCCCGTCCGGATGCCGCTCATCATCAATGATTTGATACTCGTGCCCGACCGGGCCGCGTGACTCAACGACGAAATACTTCACCCCGCTGTTCCCACCGGGGGACAGCTTCCATTCCCACTCCAATTCGAACTCCTCGAACTGATCCTCGGTAATGATGTCGCCACCGCCCTTGCCAAGGCAGCGCAGCCACCCCTCCTCGACCGCCCAGTTCTGTGAAGGAAACGTCGGCTTCTTGAACGCGCGCCACCCCCGCGTCGTTTTGCCATCGAACAGGAGCCGCCAGCCGGCGGCTTTGTCCTGCTCGCTCAGTTGGTTGGCTTCCTGCCCGTAACCAATCCAGGCCAGTAATACCGCCGGAACCACCAGAAGGGATAGCGTGCCGAAAATTCTCATGCCCCTATAAAACCCAAAACCCGCCGCCTGGCAATCCTCATTTCTTGGCCGGCGCGGCCGCCGCGGCCGGAGCCGGCGACGTGGCGGAGGCGGGCGGCGCTCCGGTGGTGCTCTGCCGCGTGATGCCGTACTTCTGCAGAATCGGCATGAAGTCCGGATGCTTCTCCCCAAAATCAACCAGTTTCCGCGCAAAATCCTGAATGATCGGCGCCTTGTTCTTGTTATAATCGGCGACCAATTGCGTCACCTGCGGCTTGATGGCCGCCAGGTCCGCCCGCGCATACTTCGCCTGGCGCAGGAGGAAAAGGTTCAGCGTGCCGCTGACCACGATCAGAAGCACCAACACCGAGATGACCAGATGCCGCAATGAATCGTACGCTTGCCGCAACTCCTCAACGCTGGGTTCAGGACCGCGAAACCCGCCCGAAAGCGAAACGTCGGACAGGTCGGGCTGGTTGGAATCGCGGCGGTTGGGTTCAGTCCCGGATTTGGATTCGAGATTATCCATAAGGGTTCCTGGTAAAGGGAGGGAGGTTACTTGGTGGCGGGACGGTTGGTGGCGGCGGCTCCGGCTTTGGGTTTGATGCCCGCCGCTTCAAGGATCGGATCAATCGCGGGGTTCTTCTTGCTGTACTCGAAGGTCTCCGCCGCCAGCGCATTGATCAACGCCTGGTTGTTATTCACCATGGCCGCCTGCGTCTGAAGCATGCGCAGCTCCCGCGCCGCTGAAATATACATCCAGCACTGGACGACCGAGAGCAAGGCGCTCACGGCCAGAATCACCAGCAACACAGTTGCCAACGGGCTCTTTTTCATATCAATTGACGCGCACTCTACCCGGTTGAAGAGCCATTTGTCCAACCTTTTCAGCCCAGCCGGCAGCCGGGGAATACGGAATGCCCGGCCAGGTACTCCCGCGCCGACAAACGCCGCCCGCCCTCGCGCTGAAGTTCCGTAATCCGCAACGCGTTCTGGCCGCACGCCACAAGGACTCCTTCAGGCCCCGCCTGAATCACCCGCCCCGGCGGTTCCGCGCCTGAATGCGCCACCGGTTCGGCTCCCCAGAGTTTCAGCAGATGGCGTCCGTGCCCGTCCTCAATCCACGTGAACGCGCCCGGCCATGGGCGGAGCCCCCGCACCCGGTTCCAGATGCTTCGCGCGCTCTGGTTCCAATCAATCAGCCCGTCGGTCTTCTTGATCTTGGGCGCATAAACGACTCCTTCGCTGGGCTGGGGCCGGGGCTGGAGTTGCCCCGCCACGTAAGGCGGAATGCTTTCCACCAGCAGCTTCGCTCCAAGGCTGGCCAGGCGGTCATGCAGGGTCTCCGCGGTGTCTTCGGGCGAGATGGGCGTGCTCCTTTGACTCAGGATGGCTCCGGTGTCCAGCCCGGCATCCAGCTTCATGATCGTCACCCCGGTTTCCGGATCATCGTTCAGAATGGCCCACTGAATGGGAGCGGCGCCCCGGTAACGGGGCAGAAGTGACGTATGCACGTTCAGGCAACCATGCCGTGGCAAATCCAGCAAATCCTGCGGCAGAAGCTGGCCATAGGCCGCGACGGCAACCAGGTCCGGCTCCAGGCGCCGGAGTTCCTCGAGGAACGACGCCTCGCGGGCCCGCTCCGGCTGCAAGACCGGAATCCCCGCCGCCTCCGCCATGACTTTGACCGGTGAGGGTTGGAGTTTGAGTTCCCGCCCCTTGGGGCGATCCGGCTGCGTCACCACTGCCACGACCTCGATGCCCGGTGCCCCCAGCAAAGCCGCCAGGCTGGCGCAGGCCAGCTCCGGCGTGCCCATGAAAACCACTCGCAGCGGCAGCGCTGCCCTGGCGCTTGAGGAGCCTGTCGCCGTCATCGTGCAAGCCCCGATTCCCGTTCTCAACGGGGATTCACCGCCTCCGGAACCTCGAGCAACCGGCCCAGAACCTCATGCAAGACCTGCATGGGCGAGGGCGAGGCGTCAACTCGATGCACCCGCTGCGCAGGATAATATTCCAAAACCGGCCGGGTCTCGCGTTCGTAAGTCTCCAGCCGGTGCCGGATCACCTGCAGGTCGGTGTCGTCAACCCGCCCTTCCTTGAACGCCCGGCGTTGGAGCCGCTCGATCAGCACCTCGGGCCGGTCGCAAGCCAGATGAATAACCGCCACCACTTCCAGCGCATCCTCCAGCAACTCCGCTTGCGCCACATTCCGGGGAATCCCATCCAGCAACAACGTGTCCCGGTCGGGTTGGAACCGGCCCTCGGCGATGCTGCGCTGGATAAACTCCTGCCAAATCTCCACGGTCGGTCCGTCCGGCACCAACTGTCCCCGACTGGAATACTGCTCAAAAACCTTCCCCATCGGCGTATCCTTGCGGAGGCTCCGAAACACGTCCCCGCAAGCGCAATGAAAGAAGTGGGGAATGGTGCCCAGTGACTTGCCCAAAGTGCCCTTCCCGGAGCCCGGGGCGCCGAAAAGCAGCATCGTGCGGAATTTCATGGCCTCCCCTGCCCTACGCATCCTTCGGCTTGAGCCGCACCTCCTGAATGTCCTGGAAGTTGATCACCACCTCCTCCGCCACGTGCCCGCGATGCACCTGCAGGTGCAGATCATTGGCCGAAATCCGCGTAATCCGGTCCCCAACATGCTCCCCCTTCGAACACTTGAAAACCAGCACCATCCCGCGGTCCGCATCCCGGCGCACCGTGCCGAAAAACCCCGGGAACTTGGTTTCGAAGAATCGCCGGTTGAAAGTGAACTGGCCCCGCTGGTAAGTAGTCACAGGCCCGGCGGCGGGCTTGGCCGGCTCGGGTTCGTGGGCCAGTTTGAGCCCCGCCGGATGCGCCACATGCGTGTCCAGCATCGGGTTGATCTCTTCCTCGGCGGGAACCCCTTCCGGGGCGGCAGCCCCCGGAGCGCCCGCGGCGGCTCCTGCCGCCGCGGCTTCCGCCTCCGGTTTCAGTTTCGTCGGCATCGAAAGGAAAACAATCGGCGCGATGACGGGCACCACGGCCGCCGCGCCGCAAACCAAGGCCGCCGGCTGCGCGCGAAACACGGAAATCTCGTAAGCCGCATACAGGTTGGCGCCATAAAGCACCAGCATCAAAAACAGGCCCAGCCCCGAGGAAAACAAGGCCCCAAACAGGGATTGGCGCGCCGGCCGCTCCAGACGGGGCGGCGGTTTGATCGGCACCTCGGTCCGCGCAATCCGCTCCGCCTGCGTCACCTCGATGAAAGGCTCGACAAACGGCTGCAACTTCGGAATTTCCGCCAGTTTCTTCAGGTCCTCCTGCGAAAACTGCGCCCAGGAGACGCGCTGATACTCCCCCTCTCCAACCTTGATTTGCACTCCCAAGTCATTGGCCGAGGCGACGAGGACCTCACCGGAAACGACCTCGCCGGTGACCAGGTTGTACGTTTCCGCCCCACTGGCTCGGGTTATCAGACCTAGGAAGGCCAGAACGAGCAGGCAGCCGATTCTTTGCACCATGGCCTTTTGATTAACAAAACCTGCCTTGGGACAAAAGCAATTTGTTTCGCCCTCACCTCATCCGCCGGAGTCCGCTGGTACATTGCCCAGTTCCCGGAGAAGGTCTTCAACCGTCCAGTTGGCTCGCTGCCGCTGCAAACGGTCGGCAGCCGCGCCGTGCTGCCACACGGCAAAGCGCAGCACCCGGCAAACATCCTGCCGGAGGCCCGGCTGAGCCAGCAGGCCGGCAATGTATCCCGAGAGGACATCGCCACTGCCCCCCTGCGCCAGGTGGGGGTTCCCGGACCCATTCACATAAATCTCGCCACTGCTGCGCCCCACCAACGTCTGGTGCCCTTTCAACACCACCCACGCGTTGGCATAACGACGCGATATTTCCCGCACCGCGGCCACCCGGTCGGCCTGGACTCTCTCCGTCGTCGTTCGCAACAGCCGCGCCGCCTCCCCGGGATGCGGCGTGAGCACCCGGACGGCGTCCCGGGGGGTGACATCCAGGGGCAGCCAATCCAGCGCGCTGGCATCAATCACAACCGGCAAAGCCGAATCCCGCCACAGCAAGCGCGTCAACAGCTTGATTTGGTCCGGCAGCTCCGGTGCGGCAAGCCCCGGCCCCACGAGGACGGCGCTCCACGGCCCCGGCAACTTGGTATCCAGAGCCCAAGGGGTGACCATCACGGCTTGAAATTGCGGTGCGATCACGGGGTAAACCGACTCGGGAGCGTGCAAGGTGATCAGCCCGGGTTGGGCGCGTTGCGCCGCCTGCGCCGCCAGCACCGCTGCGCCATGAAACCCCCGGCTCCCTGCCACGATAGCCAGATGCCCGTAACTGCCCTTGTGCGTCCCCACCGCCCGACGGGGTGGAAAACCGCGAAAATCCGCCGGCAGAGTCCACTGGATTTCCGAACGGAGCGGGCAGTCACCCAGCCCCACCTCCGCCGCAACCTCCAGCCGCCCGACAAACGGCCAGGCTGATTCCCGCAACAACCCCCGCTTGGGCGCTCCAACGGTCAGCGTGACGGCGGCCTGAATCGCCGCGCCAAAGTGCTGGCCGGTATCCGCATCCAGACCCGACGGAACATCCACTGCCAATACCGTGCACCCACCCGAATTGACCCGTTCAATGAAGTGTATCCATTCATCGCTCAACGACCGGTTCAACCCGATCCCAAACAAGCCGTCAATGACCAAGTCCGGGGGGGGATTCAGAGCCGCCTCCAAGCCCGCTGCGGCGGCCACGGGATCACTTGCCTCCAGCAACTCGACCTGCCGCCCGGCCAAATGCTCGCGCGCCGCCCGGGCGTCGTCTCCATTATGTCCCTTTCCCGCAAGGATCAACACGCGATCCTTGGCCCCAGTCAGACTCAAGGCCGTCGCTGCAACCGCCTGCCCCACTCGCTTTATGACTTCCTGTTCGGTCTTGCCCGCAGCCCACGCCGCCGTCTCCCATTCCCGCATCTGTTCAATGCTAATCACCGGAACAGCCATGGCCCCAAACTTACACTCCAACCCAACCGCAACAAGTGAAAAGGGGCCTGCCTGCACCAAACCTCGGCCTTCGCCACACCTCGCTCTTTGCCTTCACGGCGGCGACGAAATGGGCCGTCCCGACGCCCATAACCATCCTCCACAGCCAATGTTGCGCATTAATCCCCTCTGGCCCCGCGATTTCCGCGCCGCCCCGCCGCCACAGCAAACGGCCGAGCCTTCCCGATGACTGCGCCGCTCGAACCCCCAGCCCCCCGGCCAACCCTCAATCGCCCTCGCAGCCCCCCCCAAAAAAAAGACTCCCTAGGCGGGATTTTCTTGAAACAAATTTCCGCGAACGGCGTCTATTACTTCGTGGTGGTTGTAGGTTCCACCCGCTGCTGAGCGGGTGGGGTTTGGTAAGCAAAAGGGGCAGGATGCTCTCCTGCCCCTTTTGCAATTCTATGGGGAGCCACGGGCTCCGCCCGCCAATCAAGCCAGCTCGAAGCCCTTGCGATAGGTGCGTTTCACGAACTGCGCCGCTTCCGGCGCATTCAAAGCCCGCATCTTCGGGCCATCCCATTCGAGTCTCTTCCCAACCCGCGCCGCCACGCAGCCCAGGAGAATAATCTCGGTCAAGTAGGCCGCCACGGCGAAATCCGAATAAGGCCGCGGACCGCCCTTGCAAGCCGCAATCCACTCCAAATGCTGCCGCAGGTCGGCCTCGCCTTGATGCGCATTTCGCGGGATCGTCACCGGCACCGCCTTGGCCGCTTCATGCGCCGTGCCATTGACCATCTCCTTCTCGTCATTCAGGCGGATGAAGAACCGGGCGCCGTAGTCGTCCGGCGAGAACAACCGGCCTTTCTCGCCAATCAGCAGGCACCCCGCATCGGGCACGTTGTCCAGCAACTCCTTGATGTCGCGGGTGAGGTCCTCCGGGGGGCGGAACGGCTTGACCGACTTGTCTTTCGGATTGCCGTCGTACCAATAAAAGTCGGTCTCCGGCAGCCCCTCGCGAGCCGGGAAAACGAAGCGAATCTTCGAGGTCTTGGGATACGTATCCGGGTTCAGCTCCGAGTGGTCGAGCAGTTCGATGAGCCGCGGATACCCCAGCTTCGCCGCCCGGAACGGCATGTTCGCCGTGTGACAGGCCATGTCGCCCAACGCCCCCGTGCCAAACTCATACCAACCCCGCCACTTGAAGGGGTGATAAAGGTCCGCCTTGAAGGGCCGCAGGGGCGCCGGCCCCAGCCACAAATCCCACTTCAAATTGGCCGGAACGGGGTCTTCGCCTGCCGGCCGGGTGATGCCCTGCGGCCAGATCGGCCGGTTGGTCCAGACGTGGATCTCCTTGACCGCGCCAATGACCCCGGCTTGAACCACCTCGACCGCCCGGCGGAGGCCATCCTCGGCGCTGCCCTGGTTGCCCATTTGCGTCACCACGCCGTATTCCTTGGCCAGGTCCTTGAGATACCGGGCTTCGTGCACCGTCTGGGTCAGCGGCTTCTGACAATAAACGTGCTTGCCCATCTTGATGGCCGTCGAGGCGACCACGGCATGGAGGTGGTCCGGCGTCGAAACGGTGATGGCATCAATGTTGTTTTGCTCCTTCTCCAGCATGTCCCGCCAGTCGAAGTAGAACTTCGCGTTCGGGAACCGCTTGCGCGCCTCGGCGGCCATGTTCTCGTCGGCGTCGCACAGCGCCACGATCTCCTCCTTGCCGCAATGGGCGATATCACTGCGGCCCTTGCCGCCCGCCCCCACCGCGGCGATGCGGAGCTTGTCTCCGCTGGGGATCACCCGCGCTTTGGGTTTGGGCTTGGCGGGCGTGCAACCCGCCAAAACGCCCGCCCCGGCTGTGGCCAGAGCGGAGTAGTAGAGAAATTGACGTCGGTTCAGTTGCAAAGGCTTGGCATGATGTTTTGACATGACTTCTTCCTATGCGGACGACCGGCTTTGCACAAGCACATTCTCTGCCCGCGGTCTCCGCCGCCCCCGCCCGCCGGGGCGAGGCCGTCCTGGCCGCCCTGTTATTCCGGGCGAATGCCGAGGGTGATCTCGGCCTGCTCGACCGGCGCCACCAGCGCGATGCCCAGCCGGACGGGCTGCCGCGGGGTCGAAACATCTTCCTCCAACGTTTCCGCCCGGACCTTGAACTCCCGGCCGCCCGTCTCGATTCGCACGCGGACCGCCCGTCCCGAATCGGCAATTCTTAATTCATTCGCCGAAACTTGTTTCCACTCGCCCCAAGTCAACAGCGCGGTCTCGAAGGTTTCAGGTTTGGCAAAGGCAACGCGGTCGCGCACCGTCAAACCCGCCCCACCCTCTCGCTCGAACACGAAAGTGCGCTCCATCTGCTTGAGGCCCTCCACCCCGTAGGCCGAGCGCAGATCCAAAACCAGCCGGTCCCGCCCCTCGCTGAATTCCTTTTCCAACACCACCGCCCGCGCGCGGGCGCCCGCCTGCTGCAACCTGCCGCCCAGCACGGGGACCGAGTGGCCGTATGAATTGAGGACCTTGCTCTCGTAACGCCGACTGCTGAATGTTCGCGCCGTGTAAACCTCCGCCCCCGGATCGCACAAGACCACGCTCCGCCCCACCACGACACTGAAGCTGCCCACGTCGTTGTGATTGTGATGCTCGGCGTTGTGCCCGCCTTTGAGCACGGCCGCAAAACCGGCAGACCAATCCCCGGCGGGACGGCAGATGAGCACCCCGCCGTCCCCGAACCACGTGCGCAATGGAGATTCCTCCGGCTTCGCCACCGCCGAAATCCGGGGCGGCGCGGATGCCGGCTGGGCAAAGATCAGGGTCGGCGCGACCCCGCCTCGGGGCGTGGGAAAGGCATTTCTCGCCCGTTCGGGAACCGGCAAGCCAAACCGCTCCGCGATATGGCGCGTGAGAAACGCGTCCGGCTGGCTGCCCGGATGGCAATCCGCTATCGAAGGGTAAAGCCCGTTGATGATTTCACTCCGGCTGGCGTAAAGCGCCGGCGCCGCCGCCGCGGGGTCGGCCAGCAAATCCACCCGCCCTCCGGTTGCCTGACGAATCGTCTCGCCCAGCATCAGAAACCGCCCAAAACCATAGTTCCAATATCCCACCCCCTCGCTGCAATACCCGTCCGGCGTGAAGCCTTTCAGAAAGTTCCGGATGTAATGCTCCGCCGCAGCCACATACCAAGCGCGGTCACCCGGCTGTTCTTCCAAGGCCAACGCCGCCCCCGTCACCCCCGCCAGGCACACGGCGTTCCAGTTGTGAGTCGCCCGGAGCCAGGAGGCGCCCTGCTGCCGCCCCTCCACAATCGCCCGGAACGGCTGCAGAATCCGGCGCCGAACCTCCTGCCGGATCAAGGTGCGAGTGCCGGCCGGCAGCTTGTCTCCAAGCAAATAATCCACCGTCGCCAATTCCCACCCCACCAACGTTGCCCGAAGGTCCATGTCCACCGTCTCCCCTTTGAAGTTGCGGAGGCTGCCATCATGCGCCGGCATGACCCAGGTGCGCTCCCGGGCGATGGCCGCAATGGATTCCACCAGCGGCTCCACAAACCGACCCTGGTTTTCCAAACACTCCGCCAGCGCGAAGGTGCTCACGCGCCTGTCCCGCGCGGAGAGCACCTTTTGACACCGTGTCCGGTTCCCGGTCCGCGAGAAATCCATGAACAAGTCGTCGGTCAGAGCCGGGATGGGAACTCGCGCGAGGTTTTCCGCGTCGGGGATGAGCTCGCGCCACTCGCTGCGATGACGCAACGCCTCCCACGCGGCGCGATTCGTGATTGGCTGACCGGCCCCCGCCGGTGCGGGCGGCAACCACCGGGTGATTTCCCGCACCCGTTCCGGCGCCACCGGGCTCGCAGCCGGGGCCGCTCCCATGGCGGCCCCCGGCATGGCTGCCGCCACCATCCACCCGACTGCGATGCGCCAAATCACCCCGCCACTTTTCTGCTCAATGCTCATGCCCCATACTGACGAAGCACTGGCCGCCTTTAGTCAAAGTTTTCTCCGCCCTTCCGCCGGCACGGCAGGCTTCTTCCAACGGCCGGCCCGCAAACCGAACCGCCCAATCCACAATTTTTCCTTTTCACCGCCCCGTGCTTTTCTATTATCTGCCCCCGGGTCGCACGTGGTGCGGCCCCTGACTGTAACGGTTCACCATCGAATACCTAGATTATGCCACTGACTCATACCAAAGAGTTGTTTGCCAAAGCCCTCAAGGGCAAATACGCCCTGGGAGCTTTCAATGTCAACAACATGGAACTGCTGCAGGCCATTGTGGAGGCGTGCGAGGAGGAAAAGGCCCCGGTCATGCTCCAGATCTCCAAAGGCGCCCGCTCCTACGCCAACCCCGTTTACCTCAAAAAACTGATCGAAGCCGCCGTCAGTCTTTCCACCATTCCCATTGCGGTCCACCTGGACCACGGCGATTCGTTTGAACTTTGCAAAGACTGCATTGACGAGGGCTTCACCTCCGTCATGATTGACGCCTCCCACGAGCCGTTCGAGAAAAACGTCGAAATCTGCCGCCGCGTCGTCGAATACGCCCACAAACATAACGCGGTGGTCGAAGGCGAGCTCGGTCACCTGGTCGGCGCCCAGTTCGACGAGGGCGAAGCCGGCGGCAGCTACTCCACCTCCGGCCACTACACCAACCCCGAGGAAGCCGTGCGCTTCGTCAAGGAGTCCGGAGTGGATTCCCTGGCCGTGGCGATTGGCAATTCGCACGGCGCCTACAAGTTCAAAGGCGAACAGCACCTGGACCTCGAACGACTCAAAGCAATCAAGAAGGCTTTGTTGGATGCGGGGCTGGGAGACTACCCGCTTGTTCTCCACGGGGCGTCCAGTGTGCCCAAGGACCTCGTCGAGGAAATCAACAAATACGGCGGCAAACTCGGCACCGACACCGCCGGCGTGCCGGAAGCCGACATCGAGGTCGCCCGCCGCGTCGGGTGCACCAAAGTGAACATTGACACCGACCTGCGCCTGGCGATGACCGCCGCCATCCGCAAGGCTTTCTTCGAAAATCCCAAGGAGTTCGATCCGCGGAAATACCTCGGACCGGCCCGCGCGAAAGTGAAGGAATTGGTCCGTCACAAGGTTCGCAACGTGCTGTGTTGCGCCGGACACGCGTTCGATTGAAAACCAGGGGCCAGGGCCAACCCCTGCAGCCACAGGCCAGCCTCGGATCGCCTCCCGCAAGCCAGGAGGCAGCGGTCGCGGGTCCGGCCCCCCGAAATGTCCCAACCCCTTGGGGGACCCGCTCCTCCAAGGCCCGGTTGGCCCGCCACAGGGTCTGGATGAGCCCCTCCAGCCTCTGTCCAAACCCGGCGTTTTGATGGACCTCGTTTTGGGACGCATTGGCCCCCCGACCGCATTTCGCCCTTGGGTTCAAGTTGGCGAGCACACGCTCCCCTTGCGCCTGGTGCGCAATGTCCGGGCAAGGCGTTACATTCTGCGATTGTCGCGTGAGGGGCTCCCCCAGGTGACCATCCCCCGGGGCGGCTCCGCCGCGGAGGCCACCGCCTTTGCCC
>ERZ795052.1179-NODE-1179-length-36683-cov-19.839767_pt1 | contig 36683 bp, 35 predicted proteins | sample MGYA00375136_ERZ795052 | MGnify/ENA primary metagenome ERZ795052 (study PRJEB30181, sample SAMN05720156) | activated sludge metagenome | isolation source: Anaerobic digester | place: Japan | collected 2015-05-26 ... | reverse complement strand
TCGTTTTGCGCTAAAATTTTCCAGAAAAACCATTAACTTGAAAAAATGAAATAAAAATCAAAGAAATTTGTATAATTATATGAAGGCAAATAGCAATTTTCCCCAAAAAGAAGCCATTTCTGATGAACAAATCGCCACTAGCGTTCAGAAAGGAAATTTAGAAGATTTCGGTGAATTAGTACTAAGATATGGTAAGAAAATCCAGAACTATCTTTTTAGATTTATTCAAACTAAAGAGGAAGTAGAAGACTTAACTCAGGACATTTTTTTAAAGGCCTATTCAAATATTTTAAGTTTCAATCCAAAGAAAAAATTCACTCCCTGGCTTTATCAAATAGCCCACAATGAGTTAGTCAATTATTTAAGAAAAAAACATTATCTTTCAACAAAATTTATCAATTTAGATTTAGATATTTTGGCCGCGAAAAGTGTATCGAAAAATGACATTCTAAAAGATTTAGAAAACAATTTAAAATTTGAATTAATAGACAAAAACCTGAATAAATTAAATTTTAAATATCGCCAGCCATTTGTTTTGTTTTTCTATGAGAATCTTTCTTATCAGGAAATTTCCGACATCTTAAAAATACCTATCTCCACTGTTGGAACCAGAATCAAAAGAGCAAAAGAAATTATAAAAAAATCCGTTAATAATTCAGAATCTTTTTATTAAATTTATGGAAAAAGAAGAGACTGAAAAAAAAGAGACTAATAACACCCCAAAATTGAAAGAAACAATTCTTGCTCAAATTAAAAATGGGAAAGTAAAAATAAAATCTAAATTTTCTTTTATTTTAAAAGACATCCTTCTAATAGCGGGCATAATCGCTTTAATTCTTTTGGCGTGGTTTATTTTAAGTTTTGTTTTCTTTGTTTTAAAAGTTAAAGGGTTATCTTTTCTTCCCCAGATAGGCCTAATCGGCTTAAAAATATTTCTGATAAATCTTCCTTGGCTATTAATTCTTATTGTTTTGTTAATTCTAATAGTCTTGGAATTATTTGCCAAAAATTTGGCAGTGGTTTACCGAAAGCCGCTCCTTATTTCTTTTTTCGTGCTCTTTGGCTTAATTTTGATTGGCAGTCTAATTCTAAACAGAACATCCCTTCATCCTCGCTTTTTTTCTCAGTCTAAAAAGCAGATGCCCCCGCCAGTTTATGGTTATTTTTATAGAAGAATCGGACCCCAAAAACCTCCGCCTTATTTTCAATCCTTTGTCTGGCGTGGTAATATAAAAGAACTCACAAACAAAGGATTTATCTTGGAAACTTATTTTGGCGAAATATTGGAAGTTCAAACCTCTACTTTAAAGAAACCTTTGGCCGAACCTTTAAAAATAGGGGATTCAGTGGCAGTAATTGGAAAAAAGAAAGGAACCATTATTGAAGCGGAAAAAATTTTAAAAACCGAAGATATTTTTAGAAAACCTCTCCCAGAAAATAAAAAAATTTAATAATTAAACTTATGGCTCATAATTCTTCAAACTTCATAAAAAAATTAGCGAAAAACAAAATTTTCATTTTTGCTTTAGTCGTCATAGTTATCCTTGGCGGTTATTTTATCTATAAAAAAACTGCTAATAAGGAGGAAACTAAATATATCATCGGTCAAGTTTCCAAAGGAACAATCAACAAAATCGTTTCTGGCAGCGGTTATATAACCATTCCTGACCAATTAGATGTCAAATCCAAAATCGGGGGAGAGGTCGTTTATATTAACGTTCAAAACAATTCTTTTGTTAGCGCCGGAACAACAATTTTAAAAATAGATTCAAAAAATTACGAGAAACAGGTTGATGACGCTCAATTCAGTTTAGAAATGGCTCAAATGTCTCTTGAAAAATTAATCTCTCAAAAAGAACAAACAACAAATGACTTAAATAAAGCCTACGAAGATGCTTTCCAGAATCTCTCCACAATTTATGGCGCTCTTCCTTCCTTGATAACCAATATTAAAGAGATTTTTGAATCGGAAACAAAAAGAGAAATAAACCTAAAAGATTTGGATTTTTACAGCCAGGTTGTCGGCTTCTACAATAATTTGCCTTATACTCAAAATCAACAAATAGATTCTTTTAAAAAACTTTTGAATGAATATTATGATTTATTCAGAAAATATCAATTATTGAAACTGCCCGTAGAGCATAACGATTTTGACAATTTTCTAAATTCTACTTACTACACCATTAAAAATTTATTTGATTTAATCAGGAACAACCGTGATATTGTTCTCTCTTATAAAGATTTACACGACAATCATTCAATTTTTACCGACATTCCGATGGCCATTACCAATTCCCAGCTTGACTCCTTATCACAAGCCACAGCGAGTTTAAACCAATACATAAACACCATTACTTCAAATAAAAATACAATTGATAAATACAAAACTACCCTTAAAAATTACGAACAGGATATTAAAAACCAAGAGTATTCAATTAAGCAAAAAGAAAATGCCCTGAAAGAAGCCAAAGATAATCTTGAAAATTGTTATGTGAGAGCGCCTTTAAGCGGAACCCTGACAAATTTTGAAATTAAAAAGGGCGATCTAATTTCTAGTAATACCACTATCGGGACTTTAATTACCAAAAATAAAGTGGCAGAAATTACCTTAACAGAAATAGACGCGGCTTTGGTGAAAGAAGGACAATCAGTCACTCTTACTTTTGACGCTTTGCCAGAAGTAATTTTAAAAGGTCGGGTAACTGAAGTTGGGTTATTAGGCCAGACATCGCAGGGAGTAGTTTCTTATCCAGTTAAGATTTCCATTGAATCTTCGCCTGATTTAGAAAAAGTAAAAGCCTCAATGACAGTTGATGCCAATATCATCGTAGAAGGGAAAAGTAATATTTTAACTATTCCCCTTACCGCTCTCAAAACAAAAAATGGAAAAAGTTTTGTTGAAATCCCTGATGAAGCAGATTTAACTTTAATAAAATCGCAAACATCAACCAATCAAAAACAACGCCCACAAAAAACAGTTACTTTAAAGTTGCCGCCTAAAGAAAAATTTGTTGAAACTGGAATAAGCGATGAAGAAAATATAGAAATAACCTCTGGCTTAAATGAAGGAGATTATATCATTATTCAAACTATCACTCCAAATCAAAACACTTCAACTTTAAGACAAAATTCTTTCTTTAACAGTTCTCAGTTTAGAATGGGAGGAGGTGGCGGAATGCCAATGATGAGATAGTAAATATGTTGGAAACTAAAAATATAACAAAAATTTATAAAACCGGCGAGATAGAAACCCGGGCCGTAGACGGAGTTTCTTTAAGAGTGAATGATGGCGAGTTTGTTGCCATTATGGGTCCTTCCGGTTCAGGAAAATCAACTTTAATGCATATTTTAGGATGTTTAGACACTCCAACTTCGGGACAATATATTTTAGACGGAGAAGACGTTTCTAATTTATCAGATGACGAATTGGCAAAAATTAGAAACAAGAAAATTGGTTTTGTTTTCCAATCTTTTAATCTTTTGCCGAGGGTCACTATCTTTAAAAATGTGATGCTTCCTCTACTTTATAGCAACCAGCCTCTTTCAAAAAGAGAGCAGTTAGCTAAAGAAGCCTTGGAAGCAGTTTCTTTTGCGGAAAAATTCTGGTTTTATTATCCTAATCAAATTTCCGGCGGAATGGCCCAAAGAGTGGCAATTGCCCGAGCCTTGGTTAACGACCCATCAATTATTCTGGCAGATGAACCAACTGGGAATTTAGATTCAAAATCATCAGAGGCAATAATGGAAACCCTTTGTTTTCTTCACCAAAAACAAAAAAGAACTATTGTAATGATTACTCACGAACCAGATATAGCCCAATATGCTCAACGGATTATTTATTTAAAAGATGGAAAAATTGTTTCTGATGAAGAAAATAAAAATAAAATATTTTTTAATTTTAATTAATTAGCAAAATGAAAGTCAATGATTTATTATCAGAATCAGTAAGCGCTTTAAAGGCCAACAAACTTAGGACGTTTTTAACTATTTTGGGAATAGTCATTGGTATTGCCTCGGTAATTGTAATGATTTCGATTGGCGAAGGAGTTCAGAAAACAATTGAGTCAATTATTGAAGGTCTAGGTTCAAATCTTTTGATTATTTATCCCGGCGCCTCTTCCAACCAAAGAGGATTTGTTTCTTTGGGAAGAGGAAGTATGACTTCTTTAAAAAATGAAGATGCAGGTTTAATCAGAGAGATTGAAGGGGTGACTTATGTGGCTCCGGTTTTTCAAAGGCAATACCAGATTGTGAGCCAGACTGGTTATAACACCCGAGCCTCGGTTGTCGGAACTACCAGCGATTATTATTCTGTTAGAAATTTAAAGCTTAAAAGCGGCAGATTTTTAACTCCCACTGACGACAAAAGTTATAATAAAATAGCGATTATTGGCGCAAATATCAAAGAGGACCTTTTTCCTGATGACGATAATCCGATAGGAAAAAATATCAAAATAAATAAAGTGAATTTTAAAATAGTCGGAGTATTGGAATCAAAAGGAGGGGGATTTGGCTTGGAAGATGATTCAATCATTGTTCCTCTTTTAACTATTCAAAAAATGCTGGCTGGGGTTGATTATTTAGCGACTATTTCTGTAAGCGTTTCTGACGAAAACAAAATCTCACAAATCCAAGAAGAAATCACTAAAGTACTAACTGTAAAACATAAAGTTTCTGAACCAGATTTTTCTTTTATTTCTCAGCAAGATATTCTTTCCGCTTTAAACCAAATTACCACTACTTTTACAATTTTTCTCGCTTCAATTGCCGGAATTTCGCTTTTGGTTGGCGGAGTGGGAATTATGAATATGATGCTTACCACTGTTTCTGAAAGAACTCGGGAAATCGGTTTAAGAAAAGCAGTTGGAGCCAAAAAAAATGAGATTACTCATCAATTTCTCTCCGAAGCAGTTATTTTAACCAGTTTAGGAGGAATAATTGGAGTTATCTTTGGTTGGTTAGGTTCAATCTTTTTCGCCAAAATAGTCAATGTTTATACTTCCATCTCTCCAGTCTCAGTTGTATTAGCCTTGGGTATTTCTTTCCTGGTGGGTATAATTTTCGGTTATTATCCAGCGAAAAAAGCCGCTAATTTAAACCCAATTGATGCTTTAAGATACGAATAATTTTTATTCACAAGTTATCCACAAACTTTCTTGACTTAATTTGAAAATAATTTAAAATGAAGATGCTGTTGCCTAGAAACCGAAAGGCGACTAAGCAATAGCACGCTGTCTTTTAGAAGCCGCAAGGCGACTACAAGGCAGCACGGTGATCCTTAGAAACCGCAAGGCGACTAAGAATCACCATGCTGCTTTTTAGAAACCGCAAGGCGACTAGAAAGCAGCACGGTGATCCTTAGAAACCGCAAGGCGACTAAGAATCACCACGCTGCTCCTTTGAAGCCGCAAGGTAGAGAAGGAGCAGCATTTTTTTATTCCTTTAAATTGTCATTTTGATCGTAGCGAAGAATCTCTCGCGAATACGAGATTTCCAATCAAATGCGCGACATCTGATATCTAGAATTATATTTGACTCTGGACTTCTTTTAATTTTTATGATATTATAAAAATACCCTTAATAGGGTATTTTTTGAACTTTGAAAATTTAAATTAAGAAATACTGAGCACAAAGGAGGTGCGAAGTGAAAAAATTAGAAAGATTAGCAAGAGCATTAAAGGCGAAACTGGGCGTCCAGTCTAAAAAAGATATAGTTTTTGGTCTCCTTATCTGGATAGTTGGGCCAGTAATGATGTTAATTGCCTTTGGCCAAAATGTCCATCAACCTTCAGAGGGTTTTGATATAACTTTTCTGACTTATCCTGTCGGAATAATTGCTACTGTACTTTGTTCAATCTCATCTTTTTATGCGGTTATCGGACTTTTTCTAAAAGAAAAACATTTAAAAGGCGGAACTTTCCACGGCAAATTTTCAATTCTCATACCCGCAAAGGATGAAGAAAAAGTAATAAAAGATCTTCTTTCCGATATTCTTCAGCAAACTTATGAAGATTTTGAGATAATCATCATTTGCCACAATTGCAAAGATAACACTTACGGAATAGTAAAACAGATGGCAGTGATGGATGAAAGAATCAAACCGTTTGAATTTAACGGAACTCCAGGAAAAAGCGCGGCATTAAATTATGGAGTAAAATATGCTACGGGTGAAATTATTGTTGTGTTTGATGCTGATAATAGTATCCCTAAAGATTTTCTGGAAAAAATCTCGCCTTATTTTCCTGCCTATGACGCTGTTCAAACAAAAATAAATACCAAGAATCCTGATTTTAATTTACTTACCAGGCTTCAAGATTTAGAATTCTTTGTGTTTTCTGATATTTATCAAAAAACAAGACAAAATTTTGGTCTTAACGCCCTCTTGGGAGGGACAGGAGAAGCTGTCAAAAAGACAGTTCTAGATAAGGTTGGCGGTTACGATGAGTGGGCTTTTAGTGAAGATTTCGCTTTGTGCACTAAACTGACTGTAAAAAAATATAAAATCGGTTGGTGTAATGATATTTATGTTTTAGATGAAAAAACTCCTTGGTGGTTTGATTTCTATAAGCAACGAGCCAGATGGACTAAAGGTCACCTTCAACTAATTGGAAAATACATCCTTGATTACTGGAATCGACCAGCGGAATTGCATTATCTTGTGGCTCCTCTAATCGTTTTAGCCCCATCATTGACTATGTTGTTATGGGTGTTTTTCTTTTTGCAGCTTCCTCTAACTGCTTCGTTTGTTCCTTTTGGAGTTTGGTTTACCCCTTGGCTCTTATGGCATTCAACAATCGCGGTAAGGACTGTTCAAAAAAAAGGATGGCAGGCAATTCTGCTTTTTCCGTTGTTGTTTCTGTATTATTTTCATTGGCTAGCAGTTGTTGGATATTTATGGAAAATCAAGGCTTGGCCAAAAACTCCTCACGGAGAATATAAGGAGGTGATAGCAAAATGAAAAAGTTTTTATTTTTATCTATCATAGTAATATGTCTTATTATTTTTACTTTTTATCTGGTAATGGCTAATGAGGCAAGTAAAGAAGAAGACAAACTGCAACTCCCAAACAAAGATTTTCAAGAAATAACTTTCTATGGAGATAATCTTTCTGACTCTAATGGAATGAGGGCATTCCCTTGGGGTATAGAAATTTGGGAAGACCCTCTTGGAACTGGAAACGAAATGCCAACTTCCTATTTTGAAAAAGGCCAAGTTTGCCTTATCGGTCATTCTCTAAATGATGTTGTTGTCTTGGCAATACCTGACCCACCAGATAAACCAAAAGTAAAAGGAGGCCTAAAATATATCCAATCATTTGAAGTAAAGTTAGAAAAGGTAGAAGGAATGGGAGTAAGAATAATCCATCAATGGTTTGATTCTGGCGATTCGTTTCATCAAATAATTGACACCCAGTATGGTAATTTTGAAAAAGGCACTTCTGATTGGCACACAATTTCCCTGATAGGCACTGCTCCTGAAGGTGCCCAAAAAGGCGATATTATTATTGAATTTTGGGGAACAGGCACAATCTATATCAGAAACCCCAGATATCACCTTGCTACTTTGTTAGACATTATCCACCAGCTTTCTCTTAAACAGGTAATACTCTGGATATTAGTGGCTTTAATAATTTTTTTAATTATTACCGAGGCCATCTCTTTAATATCCCTTTTTGTGGTTTCTCTCAAAGAAATTAAAATCAAAAAAGTAGAACTTCTAGTAGTGGTATTGATGCTTTTTTCAACTTTTTCGGTCGTAAAGATGCCCCAGAATATCCAAAATATCAATAATCAAGAAACCATCCCTGTTTTTCAAGAAGAACCATCAGAAACAACTGTTGAAAACAATAATTTGTTGGAATTCAGAGGAGTGGATTTCTTTCCCCGTCCTAACAGTTATTCTTCAACCGCCGCCAGAAAATCACTAAAGGAACTATTAGAAATACCAGAAATAAATTACATTCAGTTAAGATTCTTCCTTTTCCAAGAAAATTTAGAATCAAGCGAGGTCTCTCCTTACCAACACCAAGAAAAGATTCTAACCGAATTAATTCAGGAGATTCATACCAAGGGCAAAAAAGTATCCTTAATGCCCCACATTTACACTACTACCAACCTCTATGTCGCAAACATAAATCCTCAAGATAAAGAAAAATGGTTTGCCTCATATACTAAATCTCTTTTGATTTTTGCCCAGTTAGCCGAAAAGGAAAAAGTAGAATTATTTTCCATTGGAAATGAATTGACAAATATAATGAAGGAAGAATCTTGGAGTAATGTTATTGATTCAGTCAGAGAGGTGTATAAAGGGAAACTTACAATCAAACTAAATTGCTGGTATAAGAAATGGCAATTTGAGAACATTTTGAACTGGCAATGGCTTAACAAACTTGACTATATCGGGATTGCGGCATATTTTGATTTAACGGCTACCAATGACCCGTCACTAGAAGACCTTAAACAGGCATGGCTGTACAGCAGGCAAAAAATAACCATTGTGGCTGACTTAGAAAAGATTGCGGAAACATTTAACAAACCCATTCTCTTTTCCGAAATAGGATACCGAAATATTGACGGCACAAATATTGAACCGTGGAACTCCGAAGCTCTTCCGCCCCAATCAATCAAAGAATTAAGAACAGGGAAAGAAGACACCGGAGAAGCGCTTATGTGTATAGAAGTTCTCTTTGAAACATTCAGAAAATTTGATTGGTTTAAAGGCACGATGTGGTTTCTCTGGCCCACTGCTTCTACTTCGCCAAACGATGTAAGCTTCAGTATTAGAAATAAACCTCTTATTTTAAAAGAAATAATAGAGCATTATAGCGAGGGGGATTAAAAAAATTAATCTCCCTTTTTTAATTCTTAAATTTTGACCTTTCAACTGCTACTTGCTACAATTAATAATAAATTATAAAAATTCCTAAATAAAAATTTCTAAGATGAAAAAAACCGCTAAAATCACAGAAAATACTTTTCTCTCGGAAATTATAAATAACAAGAAATTCCAAAAAATTTTGGCTAAATATCAAGTCCCTTGTTTAACTTGCCCTTTTGCTATTTTTGAAATTCAAAATTTAACTTTAAAGGAAGTCTGCGAAACTTATAACCTTAACCTTAAAAATATCCTTAAAGAATTAAATAAAAATATTAAATAAATGCCGACTTTACAGGGTTTAGTGGAGAATTTAAAAAACGAAGGTTGGCTTAAAACAGAGAAAATTATTGAAGCCTTTTTAAAAATTAAAAGAGAAGATTTTGTTCAAGATAAAGATTTGTCTTATTACGATACCGCCTTAGAAATTGGCAATGGTCAAACAATTTCTCAGCCATTGGTCGTGGCTTTTATGCTAGAACTTTTACAACCTCAGGCAGGAGAAAAAATTTTAGATATTGGCTCCGGCTCTGGCTGGACAACCGCTTTATTGGCTTATTGCGTGGGAGAAAACGGCAAAGTAATCGCTGTTGAAATAATCCCAGAATTAAAAGAATTTGGCGAGAATAATGTAAAAAAATATAATTTTACTAAAAAGGGGATTACGAAATTTGTTTTAGGAGATGGCAAGTTTGGCTATAAAAAAGAAGCGCCCTATGATAAAATTCTGGTTTCTGCCAGCGCAACCGAAATTCCCCAAGAACTAAAAAATCAATTAAAAATCGGAGGAAAAATAGTCATTCCAGTTTATGATTCAATAGTTGAAGCAACTAAAATTGATCAAAATAAATTTAAAATGAAAGAATATCCTGGCTTTGTGTTTGTTCCTTTATAATTTGACAAATGTTTCAAATGGCGTATACTAAAAAAGGCGCCTAAAACGCCATGCTCCGGACCTGCTCTATGGGTTGAGTAAGGATAAACGGAGTAGGTCGACAAAAAGAACAAAATCAAAAGATGAATACGAGATTATATGTAGGAAGCCTTTCTTACGATACGACTGAGGAAACCTTGAAAGACACTTTTTCTCAGGCAGGAACAGTGACTGCCGCCACGGTTATCACAGATAAATTTTCCGGTCGCTCAAAGGGTTTTGGCTTTGTTGATATGTCAACTGAAGAAGAAGCCCAAAAAGCAATTGAAATGTTTAATGGTAAAGAATTAGACGGCAGAACAATTGTTGTTTCTGAAGCCAGACCAATGCGCGAGAGACCTCCGAGAAGATATCAAAATAGAAGATTTGAAAACTAAAATTTCAAAATTTTCTACTCGCCCCCTCTTTTTTTAGAGGGGGTTTTGAGTTATAATAACAAGAAAGAATCACTATGCTTTCTATTGGAATTGTTGGTTTGCCAAATGTGGGAAAGTCCACCCTTTTTAAAATTTTAACCAAACAGGAAGTTAATATTCAAAATTATCCTTTTACCACTATCAATCCAAATGTGGCAGTAGTGCCGGTAAAAGATGAAAGATTGGACGCAGTTGCAAAAATTTCTAAACCAGAAAAAATTTTGCCGGCAGTGGTGGAATTTTATGATATTGCCGGCTTGGTAAAAAATGCCTATAAAGGAGAAGGACTGGGAAATCAATTTTTAGCCCAAATCAGAGAAACTAATGCCATTATTGAGGTTGTCAGATGCTTTGAAGAGCCAACAGTTGCTCATTTAGAAGGAACAATTGCCCCCTTGCGAGACATAGACATTGTCAATACTGAATTGATTTTTAAAGATTTAGAAACACTCCAAAAAAGAATTGAAAAAATAGCAGGCGAAGCAAAAGCCGGAATCAAAGAGGCCCAAAAAGAAATGGAAATTTTAAATCAAGCAAAAAATGAATTGGAAAATGGCAATTTGCTTTTTTCAGTTTTTGATTCAGAATTTTTAGAAGAGCCATTGATTAAAAATCTTAATTTACTGACAACTAAAAAACAAATTTATTTATTAAATACCAATCAAGCGTCAAAAGAAATTTCTCAAACTGTATTAAACAAAATCAAAGAATTAAAGGCAGAATATTTTATCGCTGATTTAAATCAAAATCCTGATTTAAGCAATTTAATCAAAAAAGCCTACGAAATTCTAAATTTAATCAGTTTTTTCACCATTGTCGGCACTGCTGAAGCCAGAGCCTGGCCAATCAAAAAAAACGCAAAAATAATAGAGGCGGCGGAAATGATTCATTCTGATTTCAAAGAGAAATTTATCAAAGCCGAAGTCATTAACTGGCAAAAACTAATTGAAGCCGGGGACTGGCAGAAAGCCCATCAAAAAGGCCTGGTAATGACAGAAGGCAGAGATTATCTTGTTCAAGACGGCGACGTCGTCGTCATAAAACACCATTAATATGACAACGAAAAAGTTTATTTTTTCCGGCACAGTCCAAGGCGTTGGATTCCGCTATTTTGCGCGAAAATTCGCCAGAAAATTAAAACTTACTGGCTGGGTTAGAAATAACGACGACGAAACCGTAACTTTAGTCGCCCAGGGAGAAGAAAAAAACATAGAGGCATTGATTAACTATTTGAAACTATTTTTTAAAGGCAAAATTGAGAATATCCAGGAGCGAGAAACAAATTTAGAAGAAACATTTAAAACCTTTGAAATCAGAAAATGACAACCCATCTTCCTCAATACACAATTCCGTTTGGGGGTAATTATTATTGGACAAAACATTCGTTAGCGAAAATGGCTTTTTACGGGTTATCTGAAAGCAGAGTTAAAAGAGTTTTGCGTTTTCCTCAAAGAACAGAAAAGGGAATTGCGCCTGAAACTATTGCTTCAATGCAAACCGCTGGTTCAAAAAAACATCCTTATGAAATCTGGGTAATGTACCAAATACAAAACGAAATATCAAAAATAAAAAATAAAAAATTAAATTCAAAATTCAAAATTAACAACGAAAGCGCCATTGCGAGCAAAGTGCCAGCCTGGCAGTCAGATAAAAAACAATTTCAAAAAACTCGTCACGGTCTTCGACCTCGCGATAATAGACGAAAGATTATTACCATCATTAGTGCTTGGAAATATCCGGGTAAATCAAAACCCGGTGAGCCAATCCCAATTCCTCAAGACATTTTAGAAGAAATTCTAAAAAATTACACTTAAATAATTCTAAAATATTATTGCCAAAAACATTTGACATTTAAAAAATTATTTGCTATAATTGAAATGCCCGGCTCTGGACTACCGGTGGGGCAGGGCCGGGCACTAATAAAACAGTGGGGTATTTTTATCTCAAATTAAGGGTTTTTCGAGCATTTAGCCCCAAAAACCAGATAAAAATAAAATCTCTAAAAAAGGTCGAATTAGATTGGCGTTCTTAAATTAGCGCCAATCTTTTAATTTACCCGCCCAAGTTTCTGCTCTGCGAGAACTTGGGTGGATTTCTTAAAATAATTAAAATAAAATGAACAAAAAATTTCTTAGTAAAACATTAGCGATTGTTATAGCAATGAGCTTTGTGATTTCAAATGGTATGACGTTAATACTAAATCAAGTTGAAGCTATAACTACGACTACTACAACTACTTCTATTCCTACTTTTACTATTACAGTTACAAAAAATGGTAGTGGAACTGGAACAGTAAAAGACAAATTTAACCCTGAAAGAATTGATTGTGGCACAGATTGTAGCGGCAGTTATAATAAAGATTCAAATATTACTTTAACAGCTGATGCTGACGGTGATTCTTTTTTTGCTGGCTGGAGCGGCGATTGTAGTGGACTTAATAATCATTGTAATATTAAGAAAATTCAATCTAATAAATCAGTCACCGCAACTTTTGAAAGTAAAAAAATAGATATTTGCCATGCAAAACCACCTGGAACAGCTATTAATGGATATGACAAAATGAATGTAGCTAAAAATGCTACAGCAGAATGGCATAATAGGCATGCAAAGGATATAATCCCTCCCTTTCATTATTTAGGGTGCTCCCAAGGGACGTGTAATATCGTACTATATTATTCTGGTAAAAACTGGGATACTACTGGTCAGGCGATTTGGAATAATGGTTGCGTAGTGCCCTCAACTACTACCACAACTACAGTACCACCAACAACCACCACTACAACTACTACAACAACTACAACAACAATTCCAACTTCTGTTTGTGGTAACAGTATTTTAGAAGTTGGTGAACAATGTGACGATGGAAATACCACTAATGGCGATGGTTGTTCTTCGCTGTGTCAGTGTGAAGATATTATTGTGGTAAGTAATACTGACGATGATGTTTACGATAATGAAAATAATTCACTCGGCAAAGCTTTTCTTACTTGGAATCAACATCCGTCATGGACAGCATCAATTGATGGCGCAAATTGGATTTGGAAAACTTATTATGTGGAAAATCCCACTCAATATGAAACATATATTTTCTCAAAAAATTTTGATATTATTGGCAACCCATCCTCATCAACATTAAAAGTTGCGGCTGATAATTCATATAAAGTTTGGATTAATGGTACGCCTATTGGTGAAAGTAATGATGAAGATAATTATGGTTCTGTAGATTCATATCCTGTTACTAATCTTCAAACAAACACAAATACCATTAAATTTGAAGTTAAAAACTGGGCATTAACAGACGGCACCCCAGAAACAAATCCAGCCGGACTTTTGTATAGATTAGAAATTGAAAGGTCTTCTTGCGAATTACCGCATCTAACTGTGGTGGCAGGAAAAATTATCTGCGACAATGAATCAGATTTACCTAATTGGGGTGAAGGAGGACCAGATATTACAGCCAATACTTTTACTGAATTTTTAGCCCAGCATTATTTAAATTGTCATCCTGCTCAAGATTGGAGTTTCCAGTGGGAAAATGACCAAGAGACAGAAAATGATCCGGGGAGAGACTTTATAGGTGAAGATAGCTCACCTTGGGCAACTTTTGGCCCAACCAATCAGAGTGGAATCACTTCTCTTAATATATATGAGAACCAAATTTCTTCTACAATCCTTAAATTCAGAGAAGTTTTGCAATCAGGGTATATACCATTTACTTTTGACCAATCGAATAAATCAAATGACTATAACTACAGCGCAGAATTTTATTGTGCTGATGATGTTTTAAATTACGACAACTATGATTTCATTAGAACACCTCGATTAGGTAATACATACTATTGTGTCGGGTTTAATGCACCGATAAGAATAAGATATGAATGCGATGAAGAAAACTGGATATGCAAAGTTAGCGAAACTGGACAATATGAAACCCTAGCTTATTGTGAAGCTGATTGTGTAGCGCCAACTCCTGTTTGTGGTAACGATAGGTTAGAAACTGGTGAACAATGTGATGGTCAATATGGAGTTACTCCCGGGGAAAATTTCTGCACTGAAACTTGTAAATTAGTTCCTGTGTATAATGGCGAACATACTTGCCCTCAAGGCACCCAGCCTGAAGCAACTCCAACTGCTACTATTAGCATTAGTTCGCAAAATGCTGTTGGCGAAACTGTAACTCTTGACCCAGGAACTTATCTTTTTAGAGCCTCTGGAGTATATTATCCTCTTTATTCAAGCATACAAGCCGATGCTGGTTATCGCACTAGTGGTGATTGGACTACTCCTACCAGCACTATTGGAGAAGGAGCAACTGATAGAGGAATCCATTCTCTTTTATCTGATATGGGTACCGGTAAAATGGGAATAGTAAATTGGGGACCTTATAATTCGAATCATACTTACGATAAAGCGTATGAAATAACCGGAAGCGCTTCAACTTCTGTTCGATTCGTTATCTCTGATTGGTATGATAATTGGTATAATGATTCTTATTCTTATTCTTGTTCTAACAATCATTGTATGTCTGATAATTACGGCAACTTAAATCTTAAAGTTTATCGCTGTGTAAGTTCGCCTGCTACTGGCTCTATTGAGATTTGTAAGTATGAAGATTTAGGAACAGTAGGCCAATACGAATCAGGAACCGATACGCCCCTGGCTTGGAATATGACAATAGTTAAAAATGAAGAGCAAGGGGGTATATGGTCTACACGAACCAATGGAGAAACGGGTTGCGTGACCATAAATGGATTGGAATTTGGTAGTTATACTATTTCGGAAGGTACTGAAACTGGATATGCTCAAACTTATCCGGCAAATCCAAATACACATACTATTACCTTAGATGAGGACAATCGGGATGTTTCGGTTTACTTCTTGAACCAGAAACAATCCGCGCCTCAAAAATATACTTGTAATACAGATACATATACTTGCGCAGTGAACGAAACTGGGCAATATGAAACCTCAGCTTCTTGTGAAGCTGCTTGTGTGCGTCCAACTGGCGGTGGTGGTACTACCACCACTACTACTACAGCTCCTCCCACTGGTGGCGGTGGTGGTGCACCAACTCCCGGACAATTTGCTCCGCCTACTGGTGTAGTGTTGGGCGCAGCTACCTCTACTGGGGGTGAAGTATTAGGCGCTTCTTGTGAATTGTATCTCTTGGATTACATTAAATTAGGAGCTGATAATGATCCAGAAGAAGTGAAAAAATTAGAGTCATTTCTAAATGAATACTTGGGATTGGATTTGCCAATTGATGGCATTTATGATAAGAGAGATTTTGAAGCAGTAAAGCAATTCCAACTCTTAATGAAAGATAAGATATTAGGTCCGTGGGTAGAACTTGGCTGTTTGCCGAATGTTAATACGCCAACTGGTTATGTTTATAAAACAACCAAATGGGCAATTAATAATTCCTTCTGTCCAGAACTCTATCCTGACCTTTCTAACGAAAAATGCTATGGCTTGGGAATTGGATTAGGAAGAGATCAGGGAGAAGTTTTGGGCGAAACAATTGCCCAGGCAGAAGAAGGCGCTCCTGTGAGTGAAGGAGTCGCTGAAGAACCGACAACAGAACCAACAACTGAAACAACTGAACCAACAACTGAAACAACTGAACCAACAACTGAAACAACAACAGAAGAAGGGGAAATTCCTGAAGTCAAAGCCCAAACTTGGCTTTGGGTAATAATTATTATTGCGGTCCTTGGTGGGGCTGGATATTTCCTCTTTACTCCGAAAAAGAAAGCCTAAAATTGGCTGAACTGATTAACCAAACCCGGCAAATGCCGGGTTTGGTTTTTTATTTTTTTAATTGTCTTTATTTGACTTTGATTTTTTAATTTTTTATAATAGATAGTATAAAGGGCGAAGTACAAAACAAAAAACATCATAAATTATATGAAAAAACATTTTATTTTTTTCGGAGGTTTATTAGCCGCCGGCATTTTTTTTATTGGTTTTTCTTCAGTTTGGGCTATGCCGTATCTGTCTCAAGATGAAAAACTCATTGGTGTTGAAACTTATGCAGGAGACACTATCTATTCCATAGTTTCTGATGACCGATATGCCTATTTAGGAGGTGATTTTGACGGTCTGGGATATTCAGTTGGAAGAACAGCCTTAGTTTCTGCTACTACCTCTAGTTTTTTGATTCCAGTCTTTCCCAGAATTTATGCCGACGCTACTTCAGGAGTTAATGTAGTTTTAATATCTCCAACTAGTCCTTATATTTATCTGGGAGGTAAATTTTTCCAAGTTGGAAATACTAAGAGCGACAATTTAAATTTGGTGCGTATTCTCATTAACCCTGAGACCGGGACTGGTGAGGTGGATGAAGGATTTTTACCATTACCAAACGAAGAAGTTTATGATTTAGCTTTTTCTCCTGACGGCAATATTTTGTATGTAGCCGGTAATTTTACCCAAATTGGCGGAGTTGATAGAAATTATTTGGCGGCTATTGATACCCAAACTGGTCAGGTTACTGATTGGGACCCTGATGCTAATGCTTCGGTTTTTAAAATAGTGTTAGGCGGGGATGGCGATGTTTTGTATGCCGGCGGACAATTCACTTCTATTGCCAGCACAACCAGAAATTACATCGCTGCTTTAAATACTTCAACTTCAACTGATACTCTAGTTAATTGGGACCCAAATGTTGATGGTGATGTTTATTCTCTGGCTTTAAATGAAGATGAGAGTGTACTTTATATCGGCGGTGAGTTTACTAATGTTTCAAGTACTCCCCGTAATTATTTAGCAGCTATAAATCTTGAAACTGCAACTACTACTGATTGGGACCCAAGTCCTAATGATGTTGTGCGGGAAATAGTTCTAAATAGTTCTAGCACTATAATTTATATTGGCGGTGATTTTACTAGTGTTTCAAGTACTCCTCGCGCCTATTTGGCTGCTTTAGACCCTGCAACCAGTACTCCTAATGGATGGAATACTAATGCTGATGGAAGTGTCAGAAAAATAGTTCTCAATAGCGATGACTCAGTTGCTTTTGTTGGCGGAGATTTTAGTGAAATTGGAAGTGAAAATCGTCTTAATGTAGCAGCTATTGATCTTACCACGAGTGGTTCGGTTTTAGAATGGCGAAACGATACTAATGGCAGAGTCAATGCTATTGCGCTTTCGCCAGACGACCAATATGTTTTTCTGGGTGGCACTTTTAATACTGTTTGCATGCAGCCCAGAAATAATTTAGCAGCCATTGATATTTATACCCATGAAATTTTAAATTTTAATCCCGATGTCGATGATACAGTGAGAACTTTAGCGCTAACTAATGATGGTGATACTTTATTTGTCGGCGGTGATTTTAATCGGATTGGCGAATGCAGTGATTGTCAAAGACTGGCTGCTATTAACACGAGCAATGGGACGCCGATTGAAAGTTGGCTTCCTAATCCAACTTTTGGCGAAATAACAAGCATTATTCGCTCAATTGCCTTGGATGAAACAAAAGGACTTTTATTTGTTGGCGGTAGTTTTAATAATATTGGCGGTCAAGAGAAAAATAATTTAGCTGCCATTAATTTAGAAACTGCTTCTTCAACTGATTGGAGTCCAGAACCAAATAACGAAGTTTTTACTGTTGCTTTGCCGCCTGACCCCAATGCTAATGTTTTATTTGTGAGCGGTGATTTTACTCAAATTCTAGATACCACTCGCACTAATTTTGCTCTTTTAGATACTACTAATAATACCTTTGCTAACCCTGATATGATTTTAGAACCAAATGGTGTTATTAATTCTTTTGCTTTTGGAGAAAACAGAACTGTGTATTTTGGCGGCAATTTTTCTGAGATTGGTGGGGTACCAAGAAATTATTTAGCTTCTTTAGACCCAGAAACTGGAGATATCAGCAACTGGAATCCAGATGTCAAAGGCACTACGGTTAACTCTCTACTTATGTACCCCGGAGGAAAAGCCTTATTTGTTGGTGGAGAGTTCAATACCATCAATTCTACGTCTACAAATAATTTAGGTATTGTTGACGCAAAAACTGGAGAATTATGGCTTTGGAATAATGCTGATCCCGATGGTCCAGTTTATGCTTTAGCTGCAGACCCTCCTAATATCAATGCTCTTATTGGCGGCAACTTCACTTATATTGATAATAATAGACATTTGGAACGTCATAGTTTTGCTATTTATACTTATCCGGGTTTAATTCCTATTTATTCTAATGAAGAATCAATTAATGTTACTGAGGGTGGACAAACTGATACTTTTCAATTGCGTTTAGTAGGACGGCCCGAGCAGAATGTAGTTGTTAATCTTACCACTGACTCGCAAGTTACTGTCAATCCCACTTCTTTAACCTTCACTCCTGATAATTGGAATACTCCTCAAACAATAACCGTTGCGGCAGTCAATGATTCTTTGGTAGAAGGTAATCACGCGGGAACGATAACTGCCTCAGTGGATACTGAAGATAATAATTATAATGGTATGCCTGGTTTAGACATTAATGTTGATATTACTGATAATGATACTGCTTATAGTTATTTCCCTGGTGGTTCTACTATGCCTACCACTACCACTGTTCCACCAGCAACAACTACAACAACAAAACCATTAACAGTTGAAGACCTTCAAAAAGAACTCCAGAGAATTATCGCTATTTTCAACGAGTTGCTAAAACAAACAAAAAGAGAAATTAGTTTGATTCCCGAAGATTTTAAATTTAATCAGAATCTTCGTTTTGGTCAGAATTTAATTGATGTAAAATACCTGCAAATTATTTTAAACTCTAATCCAGAGACAAGACTGGCTTTATCTGGCGCTGGTTCTCCTGGCCGTGAAACGACTTACTTTGGTTCCCTGACTCAAGCAGCTGTTATTAAGTTCCAGGAGAAATATGCTTCAGAGATATTGGCTCCTTGGAATCTCACTAAAGGCACTGGCTTGGTTGGCAGTACTACTAGGGCTAAACTTAACCAAATGTTAGGCCACTAAAGTTAATAAAGTCATTAAATACGCAAAAACTCCGACTTGTTTAGTCGGAGTTTTTGGTTTTTTGTGGCTAAATCCATAATTTTCTGCTATAATGAAGAACCAATGAACGATTTAAAAAGTCAGCCATAATATAAAATGGAAAAAGAATTGTTTGAAAATTTGGTTTCTCAGACAACAAAAGAATTGCCAAAAGAATTTCTAGAGAAACTTAAAAATGTGGCGATTTTAATTCAAGAAATGCCGGACGAATACCAATTAAAACAAGGAGGTTATTCAGAAAATAAATGCCTGTTGGGATTATACGAGGGGGTGCCGCAAATTCAACGCGGATATTATAACCGCGCTTTGCCGGACAAAATAACTTTATTTCAAAAAAATATTGAATCAGTTTCTAATAACGAGCCTAAAGCAATAAGAGAAATCATTAAAAATACTTTATGGCACGAGGTAGGCCATCATTTCGGTTTCACCGACGAAGAACTCAACAATAAATTAAAAATAAAAGATAAAAAATAAAAAATTAAAAATTAAAGATAAAAAATAAAAAATTAGAAATTAGAATATTTTATTTATTATTTATTATTTACTTTTATGTCCATTTATGTCATCAATAGCCAAGGCCAAAAAGAACCTTTTTCCTTCAAAAAAATATATGTAAGCGCTCAAAGGGTTGGGGCACCAAAACCTTTAGCAAAAAATATTGCCCAGCAGATACAAAAAGAGGCTTATCCGGGAATGACTACGAAAGAGATTTATCAGAAAATCCGTGAACTTTTATTGACAGAGAAACCGGTTTATGGAATGCGTTATTCTTTAAAAGAAGCAATCAGAAAATTAGGACCAAGCGGTTTTCATTTTGAAAAATATATCGGCGCAATCTTTCAATCTTTGGATTTCAAGGTTTTACTTCATCAATTTGTCAAAGGCAAATGCATTGAAAGTTATGAAGTCGATTTTCTGGCGAAAAAGGAAAAACAACTGATAATAGGGGAATGTAAATATCACTCTTTGGCTGGTAACAGGGTTGATTTAAAGGTGGCTCTGGCTAATTATGCCAGATTTATTGATATAAAAAACGGCGATTTTTTCAAAAAAGACGGACTCAAAAATCTAAAATTAAGACCAATGATAGTAACTAACACCAAATTTACCACTCAGGTTATTCAATACGCTGAATGCTATAAAATTGATTTAATAGGCTGGCGATATCCTGAACTAAGGGGACTGGAATATTTAATTGAATCGGAAAAACTTTATCCAGTCACTATCCTGCCTTCAATTAGCGAATATATCTTAAGCCATTTCGCTAACTGCCAATTAATGCTGATAAAAGACATTCTTACTCCCCAAGGCGCGCAAAAAATGAGAAAAATCGGTTTGAAAGATAAGGAAATTGAAACTTTAACAAAAGAGGCTAATCTTTTATTAAGTTTTTCCAATAAGTAGTGATTATCTGCTTCAACAATATTGGGGCAGACAACAAACAATTATCTAAAATTGTTTTTTCGTTTTATGACAAACGATTCTCTCGCTAAACTTTTTCAAAAACTGGCTTTTTATTTGGAAATGGACGGTGTTCCTTTTAAACCTCAGGCTTATGAAAAGGCGAGTTTAACAATTTCAACTTTGGAAAACGATATTGAAGAAATTTACAAAAAGGAGAAAAGAGAGGGCTTAAAAAAAATTCCCGGGGTGGGAGAAGGAATTGCTGACAAAATTGAGGAATTTTTGAAAACCGGGAAAATCAAAGAAATTCAGAAATACGAGAAAAAATACCCTCTTAACTTGGAGGAATTAATGGAAGTTGAAGGCATTGGGCCAAAAACAATCAAAACTTTGTATCAGAAATTAAAAATTAAAGATTTGAAAGAATTGGAAAAAGCCGCGCTTCAGGGAAAAATAAAAAATTTAGAGGGATTTGGCAAAAAAAGCGAAAAAAATATTTTAGAAGCGATAGAATTTTTAAAGCGTTCAAAAGGAAGGTTTCTTTTAGGTGATGCATATTATTTGGCAGAAAAAATAACCAGCGAATTGAAAAAAATAAAAGAAATAGATAAAATCATTGCCTGCGGCTCGCTCCGAAGAATGAAAGAAACAATTGGCGATATTGATTTGCTGGCGACTATTAAACCCGCCTTCGCCAAAGCTTCGGTGGGCAAAAAAAAAGTTATGGATGTTTTTATAAATTTAAACGGTGTGATTAAAGTTTGGGATTATGGTTTAACAAAATCTTCTGTAAGATTTTCCAAAGGAATTGACGCTGACCTTAGAGTAGTAGAAAGCAGCGAATTCGGCTCGGCTTTGCAATATTTTACTGGTTCAAAAGAACACAACATTGTTTTGAGAAAAATAGCGATTGAAAAAGGTCTAAAACTCAACGAATACGGACTATTTAAGGGCAAAAAAAGAATTGCCGGCGAAAACGAAGAAAAAATCTATAAAACTTTAGGTCTTTCTTATATAGAGCCAGAATTAAGAGAAGATAAAGGAGAAATTGAAGCAGCATTAAAGAATAATTTACCCCAGATTATTGATTATAATGATATTAAGGGTGATTTGCACTGTCATTCTAATTGGGATGGCGGGGCAAATCCTATTGAAGAAATGGCAGAAGCCGCTCTAAAATTAAATTATAAATATTTGGGGATTTCAGACCATACTAAATTTTTGCGCATTGAACACGGTTTAGATGAAAAACAACTTGTGGCTCAACAAAGAGAGATAGAGAAACTAAATGAAAAATTCAGAATTCAGAAGACAGAATTTAGAATTCTTCACGGTTGCGAAGCAAACATTTTAAATGATGGCAATGTTGACATTAATGACGAAGTTTTAAAACAATTAGATTATGTGATTGCTGGAGTTCATTCCAGTATGAAAATGTCAAAAGAAGAAATGACGGAAAGAATAATTAAAGCAATCAAAAATCCTAACATTGACATTATTTCTCATCCCACTGGAAGATTAATCAACAGACGAGACGAATATCTGATTGATTTTGATAAAATTTTAAGAGCCACAAAAGAATATAAAGTTGCTTTAGAAATAAATTCTTTCCCTGATAGATTGGATTTAAACGATAAAAACATTAGAAAAGCAATTGATTATGGTGTAAAATTAGTAATAAATACCGACAGCCACCACTTAGACCAGTTTTGCTTTATGAAATTTGGCATTGCCCAGGCAAGAAGAGGCTGGGCGACAAAAAAAGATGTTATTAACACCTGGCCAATAGAAAAACTACAGGCATTTTTTAGACATTAAAACATTTAAAACATTAAAAAATTATTTAAAAATTAAAAATTAATAATTAAAAATTTAATCCTATGTCTTATATCCGTTGGTTCAAAGAAATCTCAATAAAAGATGTGCCCTTGGTTGGAGGCAAAAATGCTTCTTTGGGAGAAATGTATTGTAATTTAACTAAAAAGGGGATTAATATTCCTAATGGTTTCGCTATTACCTCTCAGGCTTACTTTGATTTTCTAAAACAAGGAAAAATTTACGACGAAATTAAACAAATTTTAGAAAACTACAATTTAAAAAATGTCAAAGAATTGCAAAAAGCGGGAAAATTAATCAGGGATTTAATTTTTAAAACTCCTCTGCCAAAAAAGTTAGAAAAAGAAATTCTTGAGGCTTATCATAAACTTTCTGAAGAATACGAACAAAATAACGTCGATGTTGCAGTTCGTTCCTCAGCCACAGCCGAAGACCTCCCGAGTGCCTCTTTTGCAGGCCAGCACGAGACTTATTTAAATGTTTCTGGCGAGGAAAATCTTTTAAGAGCAGTCAAAAAAAGTTATTCTTCTTTATTTTTAGACCGGGCAATTACCTACAGAATAGAAAAAGGGTTTGACCATTTAAAAATTGCCATTTCAACCGGAGTGCAGAAAATGGTCCGCTCTGATTTAGGTTCCTCGGGAGTAATATTTACTTTAGATACCGAAACTGGCTTTAAAAATGTAATAGTAATAAATGGCATTTATGGTTTAGGGGAACTGATAGTCAAAGGAAAAATAACGCCTGATGAATTTTTGGTTTTTAAACCAACTCTTTTAAAAGGATACAATGCAATCATTAGAAAAGATTTGGGAAACAAAACTATAAAATATGTTTATGATCAAAAAGGCGGAATTAAAAACGCCAAGGTTTCTAAAAAAGACCAATTAAAATTTTCTTTAACTGACGAAGATATTTTAACTTTAGCAAAATGGGCCTTAATTATTGAAAACCATTATTCTCAAAAAAATAAAAAATGGACGCCTCAAGATATAGAATGGGCAAAAGACGGCAAAACTAAAAAACTTTTTATTGTTCAATCAAGGCCGGAAACTATTCATTCAATTAAAGACGCCAACCTTTATAAAGAATATCAAGTTAAAATCAATAAAAAACCGATTATTTCAGGAATTGCAATTGGCAATAAAGTCGGCTATGGCAAAGTAAGGGTTATTAAATCTTTAAAAGAACTGCCAAATCTTCAAAAAGGAGAAGTTTTGGTTACAAAAATGACAGATCCAGACTGGACTTCGGCAATGCCTTTGGCTTCAGCCATTGTCACTGACAAAGGCGGAAAAACATGTCACTCCGCTATTGTTTCTCGAGAATTAGGAATTCCTTGCATTGTTGGCACAAAAAAAGCCTCGAAAATCCTAAAAACTGGCCAAGAAATAACAGTTGATTGCAGTTCTGGCGCCGAAGGAAAGATTTATTTGGGAAAAGTTCCTTTCAAAGTTTCAACTTATAAATTAGAAAAAATTCCCAAATTAAAAACCAAAATTTCAATTAATATCGGCGCCCCGGATATCGCTTTTCAAACATCATTTATTCCTAACGACGGTGTTGGTTTGGCTCGTGAAGAATTTATTATTGCGGAAAAAATAAAAATTCATCCTTTGGCTTTGTATTACTTCAATAAACTTAAAGACAAAAAATTAAAAAATCTTATCTCAAGATTAACAGTTGAACACAAAGACAAAAAAGAATACTTTATCAAGGAATTAGCCGAAGGAATCGCGCAAATTGCGGCCGCTTTTTATCCAAAAGAAGTAATCGTAAGATTTTCCGATTTCAAAACTAATGAATATCGGCAACTGATTGGCGGCGAGTTATTTGAGCCAGAAGAGGAAAATCCAATGCTGGGCTGGAGAGGCGCCTCTCGCTATTATGATAAAGATTTCAAGCCAGCCTTTGAAATGGAGTGTTTAGCAATGAAAAGAGCAATAGAAGAATGTGGCCTAACAAACATTAGTGTAATGGTGCCTTTTTGCCGAACACTTGAAGAAGGCAAAAAAGTAAAAGAAATTATTCAGAAATACCTTCCGAAAACAAAAATTTATGTGATGGCGGAAATCCCTTCTAATGCTCTGTTGATTAACGAATTTTTAGATATTTTTGACGGAGTAAGTATCGGCTCGAATGATCTGTCTCAGTTGGTTTTGGGGATTGACCGAGATAATGCTGAATTGGCTCAAATTGGCAATGAAAACAACGAAGCAGTCAAAAAAATGATTAAAGATATAATAAACGCCTGCAAAAAAAGAGGGAAATACGTGGGAATTTGCGGCCAGGCGCCTTCTGATTATCCTGAATTTGCCGAATTTTTGGTTAGAGAAGGAATCAGCGCCATTTCCCTCAACCCAGACACTGTCATTAAAACGATTTTACACCTTTCAAAACATCAAAAGTAACGGAGAACAGTTCTCCGTTACTTCTTCTTTTTATGCCTAAAATTGAGGATATACAATTGAATATTATCAAAGACTCAAGGGGAGAAGATACTTTAGAAGCAACAATGTCTGGCGAAAATGTTGCTGCTTGTTCCAGCATTCCCAAGGGTAAAAGCAGGGGGGAAAAAGAAGCGACACTGGTTTCACCAGAAAAAGCGTTGCTTAATTTTGAAGAAATAAAACCAAAAATTTTAAATCAACCCTTCAATTCCTTGTTTGATTTTGACAATTTTTTAATTGATTTAGACCAAACGAAAAACAAACAAAATTTAGGCGGAAATTTAACTTTGGTTCTTTCCCAAACTTTTGCCAGATTTTTATCAAAGTATAAACAAAAAGAATTATGGCAGATATTGGAAGAAGAGTTTTTCATTTTAAATCCAGCGCTTGAAAAAACTTTAATCTTTTCCCCGCCCTTGTTTTTCTTTAATCTTTTAAACGGCGGAAAGCATGCTCCTTACGGCCCTTATATTCAAGAATATTTAATTATCCCTCAAACAAATAACTGTCAAAAATCTTTATCTTTGGCAATAGAATTTCTCCAAAATCTTAAGATTTACATTATCCAGAATTATTCCCAGTGCAATTTTGGAGATGAGGGAGGAGTTTTAATTCCTTCAACCGACTACGAAGAACCATTACAAATATTTAAAAAAATTAGAAACGAAATGAATTCAGAAACTGAAATTAGTTTTGGCTTAGATGTCGCCGCTTCCTCTTTTTACAACAAAGAGGAAAAAACTTATCATTTGGTTCCGGCAAGAACTTTAAATTCTGAAGAACTGCTGAAAACTTATCTTAGTCTAAACGAAAAATATAATCTTTTTTCTTTGGAAGACCCTTTTGAAGAAAATGATTTTGAAAGTTTCAAAAACCTAAAACAAAAAATAGGGGAGAGGGTACTTATAATTGGCGACGACTTAACGGTAACAAACTCTCAAATTTTAAATCAAGCCTCTCAAGACGATGCAATTTCCGGCGTTATTATTAAACCAACCCAAATCGGGACTGTAACTGAGACTCTTCAAACTATTGGTTTGGCGCACCGAAAGGGGATAAAACCGATTATCTCGCACAGAAGCGCGGAAACAACTGATGATTTTATTGCGGATTTAGCCATTGCCAGCAGGGCTTATGGACTTAAGGCTGGCTCTCCACAAAATCCCGAAAGAGTGGTAAAATATAGAAGAGTAATTAACATCCTATGAAGCCTGTTGCTTTTTTGGAAATCTCTGATTGGGAAAAGGAATATCTTAAGTCTTTTCCCGAATTTTTGGAAATTGCTGATTTATACAGCGAATCTTTAAATGAAGAAAATGCGGAGAAGTTTTTTGATTATAAAGTAATCTCTGCTTTTATTAATTCTCAATTCACAAAAGAGATTATTGATAAACTTCCGAATTTAAGATTAATTTCCACCCGTTCAACCGGCTATGACCATATAGATGTAAATTATTGTCAAGAAAAGGGGATTAAGGTGGCGTATGTGCCAAGTTACGGTAGTCATACTGTCGCTGAATACACTTTTGGGCTCTTATTGTGCCTTATAAGAAAAATATACGATGCTTATCACCAGGTAAGAGAAAGCGGACTTTTTAATGTTGAAAATTTAACCGGCAAGGAACTTTACTCAAAAACAATCGGCGTGGTTGGTACTGGTAGAATCGGAACCAATGTTATTAAAATCGCCAAAGGCTTTGAAATGAAAGTTTTGGCTTATGATAAATATCCAAACGACCAGTTGATGCAAGATTTAGGTTTTAAATATGTTTCTCTTGAAGAACTTTTTAAAAATTCTGATGTCATCACCTTCCATGTTCCTTATACCAGCGAAACTCACCATTTGTTAAACAAAGACAATATTTCTTTAGTTAAAAAGGGAGGCTATGTAATAAACACCAGTCGCGGCGGCATAATTGAAACCGAAGCCCTATTTCAGGCTTTAAAATCAAAACAGATTGCTGGCGCGGCTTTGGATGTCTTGGAAGAAGAAGGTTTAATCAAAGAAGAACAGGAACTTTTATTGAAAGAAGCAATTAAAGAACCGGAAAAATTAAAAAATATGCTTTTAAATATTATTTTTATTGATTTGGATAATGTCATCGTTTCTCCGCATAATGCTTTCAATACTGAAGAAGCGCTCCAAAATCTGTTAGCCACTTCAATTGAGAATATAAACAATTTTCTAAAGGGTCAATCAATAAATTTAGTGTCTTAATTTTAAATCTATGGGCTGGGAACAATTTACCACTCAAATCAGCGAATTTATTATCGATCTCTTAAAAGGATTGGACCAAATAGTCAATCAAGTGTTTATGCAGGGGATAATTGGTCATTTTCTGGCTATATTAAAGGGAATAGGCCAGATTCTTATCGCGGCTTTGGAAGCAATCGTTAAACTCCTCAAATTTCTTGTGAAATAAAAATGTGCGGCATCTGACTGATGTCGTTCATTCATTTATAGGGGAGAGTGCTTGACAGTCAAAATTATGGCTATATAATAAAGATAGTCAACTTCGTATAATATACCTTTAGCGAAATTAGCCATAGTAAATTAAGTGTCATCTGGCTTCCCTCTCTAATTGCTTCTCCCCTGCCTAATTCTAAAAATTTCTGGAAAATTCACAAAACATTATTTTTTATCAAAATTTCAAACAATGAAAAAAACTAACGAAACAATTATAGATTTAATAGATGAATTTTTTGAATACTTAGATATTGAAAAAGGTCTTTCTCATAATAGCCAAATCACCTATTCTCGCTTTATAAACAAATTCACTGACTGGCTTAAAAATAACAATCTTAAGAACCTTAAGCCTCACGAATTAACCTCTGACCATCTGTGGAAATATCGGGTTTATTTATCACAAAGTTATAATAAAAATAAAAAAGAACCATTAAAAAGAACATCTGTTAACTATTATCTCATTGCTTTAAGAAGCCTTTTAAATTATTTTGCTGACCGGGATATTCAAAGTTTGCCGGCAGAAAAAATAAAATTATTAAAAGAGAAAAAAGAAAAAAGCATTAAGTTTCTTAATTTAGAACAAATTAAAAAATTATTAGATACTCCTGATTTATCAAATGAAATTGGCTTAAGGGATAAAGCAATTTTGGAAGTTTTATTTTCAACCGGCTTGCGGGTTTCAGAACTTGTCAGTTTAAATCGCGACCAGATTAAAATAGAAAATTTAAATGAAGATTTAGAAATTAATGTGATTGGCAAAGGAGGAAGAATCAGACCTGTTTATTTATCACCGCGCGCCTTAAACGCTCTAAAAGATTATTTTGATACGCGGAAAGATAAAAACAATGCTTTGTTTATAAATTATAAGGGCCAAAAACCATTAAACAGATTAACCCCTCGCTCAATAGAAAATATCGTCAGAAAATATGTTATTAAAGCTGGGATTTCCATCCCCGCAAGCCCCCACACAATAAGGCACTCTTTCGCAACTGATTTATTAACCCAAGGAGTAGATTTAAGACTAGTCCAAGAGTTTTTAGGCCATAAAAATATTGCCACTACCCAAATTTACACTCATATTACCTCTAAACAACTCAGAGATATTCATAAAAAATACCACAGTGGCGAAAAATTAACCTAAATAACCTGAAGAAATAAAAAACCGGGCAAATTTATTCACCTCCTTTTTACCCGGTTTATATTTTATATCAAATTATATTTCAGAAAAGAGGGTGGAGGAGTGGGAATTTTGTAGAAACGTTTGCAAGTAGGACATTGAATTACCTGATGACCGGCGATTTCTCTTAATCTCTTTGTTTTTAACATATCTAAAATTTCTTGTTGAATTCTGCCGCAGTAAGGACATTTGAGCCAAGAAACATCAGGTGGATTGTAGATTAATAAAGTCTGTGCTTTCTTTTTCAGTTTATTGAATAATGCACTATCTTCTACAAAAAATCCGCTTATCTTTTTTACTGTTATTATATCAATGTTATCAATAATCTTTTTGTCTGGCACAAAAGTAAGTTCCTTTCCATTAGGCAAGACAAAGGTAACAGAAACAGGGAATCCTATCTGGCTAAAATCTATTATGGTTTCTATTTCAGACATCTTAATTTTCCTCCTCTGGCTATATACTTTTCTTTTCCAACCTGGATTTCAATAGGTCTTTCTATTATGGAAATAAAATAATCTATTATCTGCTCTTTAAGATATTCAACAAATTCCAGGCCCGTCTTTTCTTGTAATCTTTCCATTCTTTTAGTTATTTCTTTGACTTTTTTTAGGTCATCAGGATTATCAGAGAAATGAACAGAAATAGTCTTTAAACCGTTGCCTAAATTGCAATATGAAGGTTCAAAATAGAACTTTTTTAGCATCTCAATGTTCGCCTTGCCGCTGCTACAGAAATTATAAATCTTTAGAAGTTCCTTAAAAGTGGTTTCCAGAATGCTTCTAATCCTGCTTTCTTCTTCCAATAAAACTTTTGCCTTTTTTAAAGCCCACTTCCCTATCCCTTGATATTTATTTTTTGTCTCTTTAATAAAAGAATCCACTTTAATCTTTTCTGTTTCTAGTTGTTCCAATATTGCCTTAGTGTTTCTTAAAGGTGCTTGCTTTTTAACCTGAATCCAATATTGATTCATTAGTTTTTCCCATTTTTCTATCTCTTGAAGTCTCCCGGGAAACATTGCTTCAATATTCTGCATCCCGCATAAAGTTTTGGAATAGCGAGAAAAAATATAAACCATATACATTCTAACTCCAGCATCAATATTTTTTATCACCCTTTTAAATACTATTAATCCGGATTGTTGGGCTTTTTTTGATATTTCCCCTATTTTTCCATCTTCAAAAATAACAAATTCCGCTTCACTGATGGATGCTTCAAAAGGAATTGTTCCAACAATTTTTAATCCTAATTCTTTATTGTTTTTCACTTCCTGCCTCCTTTTCTAATAAATACTTCAATTTTTGTCTCGCTATATTTTTCGTTTTTCTGTATTCATTTTCTCCAATATAACTATTATAATTCTGATATCCCTCAATAAATTCCATTGAGGAAACTAATTTTCCCTTTTCCACGTCCCATCTGATTAAAACTGGTACCCCTTCCGCATTTTGGGTTAAAATTTTGACATAAATAGGTTTTCTGCTTTCATATCCGGTGATAATCAACCTCTCTTCTCTTTTATTAAAAAAAGCTTCTTCAGTGGCTAAAAGAAATAGTACAAATTCCCCATATTCTATGACTTTGTGCTCTACTTCAGTATTTCCCACTTGCCATACCCTTGTACCTAATAATTTAATCTTTTCTTCTTTAAATGGTAAACGCGGTTCTCTTGACCTCCTTTTGTTATTTTTTATTTCTTTTTTTCTCATTTCAGTCCTCCTTTTTTTAATGAAGCCCGCACATATAAAGATGGATATAGTGAAGAAACCGATAATATTAATTTCTCTCTGCGAGCAAACTTTGAACGATTAGGACCAGCAGTTTCAACAATAAAGGGAACAAATAAAATATGGCGATCCTTGATTTGCTTCATTACCAATATGAAATCTCTTCTTACCCTCTCAAAATGAATATCTGTTGCCAAAACATAAAAACAATAATCTAAACGAGGCTCTGGATACAAGTTAAGAACATAATCTTTTGCTTCTTCTAAATAGGAAATAGTGGTAGTGCCTTTCCTGCCTATTACAATATCCTTTTGCCTCCTTGATGCGTGCGAGATTTCTTTGGGCCAAAAAACTATTCTCTCGTCATTTATGATTCTGGAAGGAATTTCAGCAACTTTAAAATACTCAACAGATAAAGAATTCATACGATCGACGGTTGGCCATAGTCCTAAATATGGAAAGACTAGAATAAAATGCTTTGTAGTAACTTTGTGAAGATACCACTCTTTAACGCTCAAAAATCCATCTAGCTCTGCATCTGAAGCTTCTGGAGATACATAATCGTCCGGAAGGAATTCGAACTTTCCATCTTTTAAACAATAAACTACCATTTGCTGCCTCCTTTCTCTTCCCTTTTAAGGGAAGAAAATAAAATATATAAAAATTTTCAAGGTTCAAATAGGTATCTTATTATCTCATAATTTTATTTCATTGTCAAATAGAAATTTTAGTTGTAAAAATCCTAAAAAAATGATAAACTATTTTAATTTTGAATTTTAAATTATAATTTTGACTTTTGACTTTTGAATTATTATTATGCGCACTTCTTACTCAGCACTGGAATCTTTCCAAACATGTCCTTTAAAGTATAAGTTTTCCCAAATTGATAAGATTAAAGAACCAAAAACCAAAGAACAAGTTTTTGGAAACTATCTTCACCAGGTTTTAAAATGGTTTTATGAAAAAGGCCCCCACTTCCCTACTCTTGAAGAGTTAATTGATTATTACTATAAACACTGGCCAAAAGAAAGCGAAGGTTATAAATGGACCAATGAAATGGAAGAAAAAGATTACTTTGAAGAAGGATTAAGAATTTTAAGAAATTATTATAAAACGAATTTTCCAGTAAAAACCATTATTTTGGATTTGGAAACCAAATTTGAAGCCGTAATTGACGAAAAACCAGAAAAGCCTGGAGGGCTTCATATTTTAACCGGCATCGTTGACCGGGTTGATAAATTAGAAGATGGCGCCTTGGAAATTATTGATTATAAATCATCAAAAAGAATGTCTTCAAAAGAAGAGTTGGATAGAAATCTTCAACTGTCAATTTATGCTATTGGCTTAAAACACCGCTGGCCGAAGATAGATTATGAAAAAATGAAGTTTAGTCTGTATTTTCTAAAATTCAACGAGAAAATGGAAAGCAAAAGAACAGAAGAAGATATAAAAAAAGCCGAAGAAAAAGTAATAGATTTAATTCATCAGATTCAAAATAGTCCTTTTGAGCCAAAACCATCTGCTTTCTGCCATTGGTGCGGTTATAAATCAATTTGTCCTGTCTGGCGGCATCTTTTTGAAGAAAAAAAACAGAAAGATTTAAATGAAATAGAGATTGAAGAAAAAATTGACGAATATTTTTCCTTAAAAGAAAAAGAGGGAGAAATAAAGGCACAATTAAAAGAAATAAAAACCCTCATTGACGTTTATTCCCTTAAAAAAGGATTAAAAAGGGTTTATGGAAAAAACGGCTATTTTAGTCAAAATGTGATAAACAAAGTTTCTTATGATTTTAAAAAAGTTAAAGAAATTTTAGAACCATTGGGCAAATGGGAAGAAGTGCTGGAAATAGAACCGACAAAATTGGAAAAAGTGCTAAAAGAAATTCCCTCTTCATTGAGAGAAGAAATAGAAAAAGCGAAAAATATTGAAAAGAGATATCGGTATTTAGAAACCAATAATAAAACAAAAGAAGAATTTAAAGAAGAGTTCCAGTGCTAATCGCATCTTGAATTATATATGTATCCCCTCTCCTCTGCTTCTTCCTTGCTTTGAAAATAAATTTTATTTTTCTCGCTTAAATTCTTTGCCAGAGAGCAGTCAATTGGATAATAATATTTACCCCTTGAACTAGCCACATAACCGCTTTCTTGGCTGTTATTTTTTTCCCTCTCCACTGCTATTGGTTGTTCTTCTAAATTTATTAACAAATCCTTTTCAATAATTAAAGCCGGCCTTTGCAAAAGTTTTCCGCCGACAATCATCCCAAAAGCAAAAACAAAACTTAAAATAAGAAAACCACTTATTAAAAAGAGGTAGTATCTTTTGACAAAAAGAAAAATTTTTGCTAAAATAGAAAAACGGTGGGGTTTCATAAAATTTTAAAAAATAAAAATTACAAAATTACAAAATTCTTAATCCTATGGCTCATACAAAATCAGGTGGTTCAACAAGATTAGGCAGGGACTCTGCGTCTAAAAGATTAGGAGTCAAGAGATTTGACGGCGAACTGGTTAAACCAGGCAATGTTTTGATTAGACAACGCGGCACAAAATGGCATCCGGGTAAAAACACCAAAATATCCAAAGATGATACTATTTACGCCGTAAAAGAAGGAGTTGTCAAATTTGAAGAAAAAAGAAAATACAGTTTTGTCGGTAAAAGAAAAAAAGTTTCTGTCATCAATGTGATTCCTCGTCGCTAATAGGTATTATTCTAATTTTCAGGGTTCCTCTAATATCTTCAAAAAAAACTATTGGCACCTCGTAAAATCCCTCTTCTTTGAGGGGTTTTTCTAAAACAATATTTTTCAACGAAAGTTCAATCCCCTGTTTTTTTAACTCTTCCACAATCTTTTCTTTTTTAATAGACTCATACGCCTCTGCCCCTTTCCTGGCAAATTTTAAAGGTATCTCTAAGATAATTTTCTCTAATTTCTGAATGATCTTTTTGGCTTCTTCCTTTTTTCTATTGTCTGTTTCAATCTTTTTTTCGTTTTCCAATTTTACTTTTTGTAAAATTTTTTCATCAGCGCGTTCTGCCAACTTGTTCCTAAACAAATATAAAGCATAGCCATTCTTTACTTCTTTAACTTCTCCTTTATTTCCCAACCCACTCACATCTTTTAAAAGAATTATTTTCATAGATTGAATCTTAGTTACTCAACTCGTCACCCAGAACCTCAACTGCTTTTTGAAGTTGGGCGTCTTTTTCTAAATCCAAATTCAAATAAGCGCCTAATTCTTCTTCGTTTTTCACTTCAATATCTGGCTCGAGGCCATTATTTTCAATTACATTTCCTTTTGGGGTTAACCAACGGCTAATTGTAATTTTGACCATATTTCCATCCTTTAAAGCGACTAGTTCCTGAACCGAGCCCTTACCATAACTTTTTGTTCCTATTATTTTCACATTTAAATTATCTCTTAAAGCGCCAGCCAAAATTTCCGAGGCCGAAGCAGTGCCTTCATTTATTAAAACCACCATTTTAATATCTTTTAACGAGCCTGGGCCTGGCGAACGATGAAGTTTAATTTCACCATTTCCCAGATCTTCTTTCAGAATTATTTCTCCTTTACTTAAAAACCAGCCGCCAACATCAACCACTGCCTCTAAATAACCGCCGGGGTTATTTCTCAAATCAATAATTAAACCTTTTGGTTTATTGAGGGAAATTTTTAAAGCAGTCTGGTAAAAAGTATTAAACAAAGGCTGATTAAAATTATAAATTCTTAAATAACCAATCCCATTATCCAACATTTGCCATTTTAAAGAAGGAACAACAATTCTCTCTCTTTTAATATTAAAAACTTTTGCCTTATCCCAACTTGAGCGATAAATCAAGAGTTTTACTTCTGTTCCTTCTGGCCCGCGAATAAGTTGTGCTGCTTCAGACGGAGTTAAATCAGAAGTATCTTTATCATTAATTTGTAAAATTTTATCAAATGGCATCAGGCCGGCTCTGGAGGCTGGAGTGTTTGGCAAAGGTGTTAAAACAATTAAAAATCCATCACGTTTGTCTATTTCCATTCCCACCCCAAAAAATTCACCGCTTAATTCTTCAGTAAGAGACTGAGAACTAGAGGCATTAAAAAATTCAGAATATGGATCTTTTAGCGATTGAACTAAACCACTTGAGGCCCCTTCAATCATTTCTTTTGTATTTAATTTGTCTCTGCCAACATATTTATCTAAAATTACTTGCCACGTATCCCAAAATAAAGACATATCGCCTGCTTCTATTTCTTTTGGCGGCTCCTTATTTATGATTTTTTCAAAGGGCGATGGCAAATTTGCCTTCCAACCCCATTTGCTTCCTTGGATAAAACCAAAAAGAAAAGTCCCTAAAATTAAAAGGGAGATTAAAATGGCAACAAGGATTTTTTTTACCGTTTGCTTCATTTTTCTATTATAGCGCTGAATTTTGAAAGTGTCAAAATTAATCCACTGGAAAAAACTGATTTTTTGAGGTAAAATAAATTAATAATTACAGTATTGGGGGCAGAATTAAAAATATGATAACAAGTCAAAGATTGTTTATTGCTATAAAACCTTCTGATGAAGTGCTTGAAGCAATAAAAAATTACCGAGAGAATTACCTCAGACATCCGGCTTTTAGAATCACTGAGAAAGAAAATTTGCATTTAACAATTACATTTCTTGGCTATACAAAAAAAGAAGAAATACCAACAATTATTGAGGTTTTGAAAAATTTAAGTCAGAAATACAAGCCTTTTGAAATTCAATTTGATTTTTTTAATTATGGACCAAATCCAAAATCGCCGCGATTAATCTGGCTTGAAGGAAAAGCGCCGTCTGAACTTTTATCATTAAAGAAAGATTTAGAACAAGAACTGGAAAAAAATAAAATATTATTTAACAAAGAAAAACGAGATTTCAAGGTTCATATTACAGTTGCAAGAATAAAGAAAGACAACAAACTTCCTCTGCCCCCTGCCAAAGATATTCAAAAAAAAGTCAATCTAAACAATCTAAAGTTTCTGGCCAATTCTTTGATTTTAATGGAGAGTCATTTAAAACCAACTGGTGCTCAATATAGCGAATTAAAAGTTTTTGATTTCAAAAATTAAAATGATGAAAAGAAATCAAAAAATAGCCCAAATTTTGAAAGATATCAGTTATTTGTTAGAGATTAACAGCATTCCTTTCAAACCAAAGGCATATCTTCGGGCGGCTGCCTCAATTGAAAATTTAGATGAGGATATTTTAGATATTTATAAAAAAGGTGGAAAGAAGGCATTGGAAGATATCAAGGGAGTAGGAAAAAGTATTGCCCAAAAAATAATAGAGTATTTAGAAAAAGGAAAAATTAAATATTACGAAGAACTGAAAGAAAAAACTGCTATTCGGGAAATAATTACTTATTATTTTCAAACTAAGGGGATATCTTTGGAACAACTAAAAAAAGACAGCCGAAAGAAAAAAATAATTTATTCTCGATTCACAAAACCCGCAAAAGAACTATTAGTTTTAGCTGGCTCAGTTGAAAAAGCAAAAGAAGCAATAAAAAAAGTTGCCGAATGGGCAAAATCAAGAAATTTGGATTATGCGATTGAAACTGTCTTTAAAAAATGGTTAGAACTAGACAGGCTTAAACCAAAAGAAATTGTGAAAAAACCTTACTTTCAAGGCAAACCAATGGTCTTTTCCGAAACAAGGAAAAAATGGTATGTAATTGACGATAATGGGGAATGGCTCGAATTTGCGGGCAAAAAAAATGATATTGAGTGGCGAATAGTAAAATGACAACTATAATCAAAGGAGAAAAAAATCCAATTTTGCGACAAAAAAGCAAAGAGGTAGAACACTTCACAAAAGAAGTGTATGATTTAATTGAAAAAATGAAACAAATAATTGCAAAAGAAAACGCGCTAGGACTGGCTGCTGTTCAAATTGGTATCCCAACAAGAATTATTGTGTGCCGAGTCAATGATGACTTTAAAGTTTTTATTAACCCTGAAATTAAAAAATTCTCTAAACAAACTGACATTTTACAGGAAGGCTGTTTGAGTTTGCCCGGGATCTATGGCGAGGTTGAAAGGTCAAAAACAATTACCCTTCAGGCCAGAAACGAAGAAGGAAAAAAAATAAAATTAAAGACTTTCGGCCTCCTCGCTAGAATAATCCAACACGAACTAGACCATTTAAACGGCATACTTTTTACTGATAAAGCAAAAAATATTCGCAAAGAAAACCGAGGATATTCTTTTTGATAGTTTTACTCTTTCTCTAAAAATGCTTTTTTGGTGACGATCGTCACCAAAAAAGCAAAAGGTTAAATTTCAAAATTGATATGAATTTTATTTTTTTTGGCTCCTCAGAATTCGCAAAAATGGTTTTAGACGGCTTAATTCAAAAAA
>ERZ795052.1169-NODE-1169-length-36793-cov-6.898688_pt1 | contig 36793 bp, 31 predicted proteins | sample MGYA00375136_ERZ795052 | MGnify/ENA primary metagenome ERZ795052 (study PRJEB30181, sample SAMN05720156) | activated sludge metagenome | isolation source: Anaerobic digester | place: Japan | collected 2015-05-26 ... | reverse complement strand
AAATAAATAAGTTATTTATGAAACAGGGTAAACTTATATTAATTATCGCTACGTGCGTATTATTGATTGCGTCATGCAAATCTCCTTATGAGGCACTGCTTAATTCTACTGATATTCAGCAAAAGTACAAAGGAGCAATGACTTATTTTGACAAAGGAAAGTACTATAAAGCAGCGCAATTGTTTGAACAGTTGCTATTATATGTTAATGGGACAGATCAGGATGACACTGTTCAATTCTATCTTGGATTAAGTAACTACAAATATGGAGATTATATTAATGCTGAAGCAAATTTCAATGAATTTGTAAGTGTTTTCCCAAGAAGTCCTTTTACAGAAGAGGCTAAATTTCTGAGGATTGAATGCCTCTACAATGGAACATACCGATATGAACTTGATCAAACTCCAACTTTCAGGACTATGGCTGCGATAAATGAATATCTCTATGAATACCCCAATACTAACAATCTCAGACGATGCCGCGATATGCTTGTTGACCTTCAGGAAAGACTTGACAGAAAAAGTTATGAAGCAGCAAAGTTATATTATACCCTTGAAGACTATAAGGCTGCAAGTTACGCTCTCAAGAACACACTTAGGGAGAACCCAGATAATCAGTACCGTGAAGATATAATGTATTATATTGTCTGTTCAAGTTATAAATATGCTGTCAATAGCATACCTGAAAAGCAGAAGGAGCGTTTTATGGTACTTATAGATGATTATTACAATTTTATAAGCGAATTCCCTGAATCCAAATTCAGAAATGAGCTGGATGGGATGTTTGCCGAAGCTCAGAAAATAACAAACAAAAATTAAAAACAGATATGGATATTAAAAAAAATGTTCCCACCAATACTATTACAAGGGACGTTTCAAAACTTTGTGAATCGACAGGTAATGTTTATGAAACAACTATGATTATTGCCAAAAGGGCCAATCAAATCGCTGCTATACTCAAACAGGAACTGGATCAGAAACTTAAGGAGTTTTCCAACTTTGCCGATACTCTCGAAGAGACTTTTGAAAATAGAGAACAAATTGAGATCTCACGCTATTATGAGAAATTGCCTAAGCCTACTCTAATTGCAATTGCCGAGTATGAAGAGGGCTGCTTAAACGTGAGAATTGCCGAAGGCTGATAATGCTTGAGGGGAAACATATATTACTCGGTATAACCGGTAGTATAGCTGCATACAAGGCAGCTATACTGGCTCGTTCACTTGTTAAAGAAGGGGCTGAAGTCAAAGTGATTATGACTGATATGGCCAAGGATTTTATTACTCCTCTTACCATGGCTACCCTTACAAAAAATCCTATACTGGTTGACCATTTTGACCCGCAAAACGGCAGTTGGAACAGTCACATAGCACTAGGGATATGGGCTGATCTCTATGTTATTGCCCCTGTTACTGCAAATACTATTGCAAAAATGTCTTCAGGTATTGCAGACAACCTGCTGTTGACAACTTATTTGTCGGCTCGCTGCCCTGTTATGATAGCCCCTGCCATGGATCTTGATATGTTTGAACACCCTGCTACTCAAAACAATCTAAGCACTCTTTCGAAGCGTGGAGTTATTGTAGTTGAACCATCTTCTGGAGAATTGGCAAGCGGCTTGGAAGGAAAAGGAAGGATGGAGGAGCCAGATATTATTGTTGAACAGATAAAAAAAATTCTTTGCCCAATTACTTCTTTTTCCGGGAAACGCATTTTAGTCACAGCTGGCCCTACCAGAGAGGAGATAGATCCAGTAAGATTCATCACAAACTACTCTTCAGGCAAAATGGGATATGCAATTGCCGAAGAATTCGCTGCAAGAGGTGCAGAAGTTTTGCTCGTCAGCGGTCCCACTTCCTTAAACACATCTTCCAAACTTATCAAAAGGATAGATGTTACATCTTCTGAAGAAATGTTTCAGCAAACCATGGAGATATACAAAAATGGGGTTGACATTGTTGTTTTGTGCGCTGCTGTGTCAGATTTCACCCCTAATAAGAGAAGTGAAACAAAGATAAAGCGGGAGCAAGAAAAAAATAATAAATTTATTTTGGAACTTAAGCCAACACAGGATATTGCGGCCGAATTAGGTAAAATTAAACGTCCAGGTACACTCCATATAGGATTTGCCCTTGAAACAGATAACGAGGTACAAAATGCTTTTGCAAAACTTGACAAAAAGAATCTTGATGCCATAGTGCTGAATTCTCTCAGAGACGAAGGTGCCGGTTTTGGAACCGACACCAATAAAATCTCCATCATTGACATAAAAGGTTCAATCAAAGATTTCAACATTAAATCAAAACAACTGGTAGCTGTTGATATTGTAAATTATATTGAGAGATTGCCTGAATGCTAAAATCTCTTTCTATTGAAAATTATGCTCTAATAGAGAATCTGGAAATTGATTTCCCGGAAGGATTTATCATTATAACAGGTGAGACCGGCGCAGGTAAGTCTATTCTGATGGGAGCCATTTCACTTTTGTTTGGTAGCAAAGCCGATCCATCCATTTTGAAAAACAGAGATAAAAACTGCATCGTTGAAGCCACATTCCAAATCGATGCTGACAGAGAGATAACCCTTAGAAGAGTAATCAACCATAACGGAAAATCAAGATCATTTATAGATGATGAACCTGTTTCAGCTTCAACTCTCAAAGAACTTTCTGAAAAACTTATCGATATTCATGCGCAGCACCAACATCTTCTACTGGCTGATTCTGATTTTCAACTTTCAGTACTGGACTCATATGCAGAGAATTGGCAACTTTTGTCAGAGTACCAAAAAGATTATGAACTGCTTAACGAGCTTACACATAATTATAATTCCCTTAAGTCTAAAATTGAAAAAGAGGAGTCAGAATCTGACTACATTAAATTCCAGCTCAACCAGCTCAAAGAAGCCAGACTTTCTCCCGGAGAACTTGAAGAACTTGAAGAAGAACAACTTCTATTAAATAATGCAGAGTCAATAAAAAAATCACTTCTTACTATCTCAAATCTGATATCCCCTGAAGGATCAGAAACTTCAGTTCTGCAAAATCTTAAAGAAGCTGCAACTTTATGTTCCAAATTAGCAAATGATTATAAAATTGTTGCCTCTTTAGCTGACAGAATAGAAACTTGCAGGATAGAACTAAAAGATATTGAAGAGGAAATAACAAACAAAGCAGAAGAAATAAGAATAGATCCTGAAAGAAGTCTAATTGTGGAAGAAAGATTATCTGAACTTTATACTCTTCTTAAGAAACATCATGCAGACAAAGTTGAAAAGCTGGTAGAGATAATGAAAGAACTCGAAGATAAAAGTCTTATGACTGATAATCACAGGATCGAGCTTGAAAAAATGGAAAATGAGATTGAAGAATGTAAAATAAAGAGAAATCAACTTGCTGAAAAGCTGCACTCTCGTAGAGTAAAAGCTTCTAAAGGATTCTCAGAGGTGATGTTGGATTCTATAAAAGAGCTGGAAATGCCACATGCTTCATTTTATGCGGAGATATCTCAACTGAGTCAATACAATCCTTATGGTAATGACAGTGTTACATTTTTCTTTTCAGCCAATAAAAATATACCTCCGAGAGAACTTGCCAAAGTAGCTTCGGGAGGAGAATTATCCAGAATCATGTTATGCCTTAAGGCTATTATGGCATCAGGAAAGGGGATGCCGTCAATGATTTTTGACGAAATTGACAGTGGGGTTTCAGGAAGTATCGCAGACAAAATGGGTAACCTTTTGTATGATCTTTCAAAAAAGATGCAGATATTTGCAATAACACACCTGCCACAAATTGCATCAAAAGGGAACTGCCACCTGCTTGTTTTCAAAGACTTTGACGACAAGGGTGTTACAAAAACCAATATTAAAAAAATCGAAGGAGAAGAGCGAGTTCTTGAAATTGCAAGAATGTTGAGTGGATCAGAACTCACACAAGCAGCAATTGCAAACGCAAGAGAATTACTCAAAAGTGATAACTTAAATATGAAATAACAATAAAACTATGAGATTGATTATTCAAAACACTTACGAAGAGGTCTCTCAATGGGCTGCTGCCTATATAGTTAAGAGAATCAACGAATTTGAACCTACAAAATCCAGACCTTTTGTTCTCGGCCTTCCCACAGGGTCTACTCCTTATGGTACTTATAAAGAGCTAATCAGACTTTATAGAGAGGGGATAGTTTCCTTTAAAAACGTAGTTACATTTAACATGGACGAATATATCGGAATACCTCGCGAACATCCACAATCTTATTTTTCGTTCATGTGGGATAATTTTTTTCAGTATATAGACATTGAAAGAGAAAATGCAAATATCCTTGACGGAAATGCTCGTGATCTGGAATTGGAATGCGAAAATTATGAGAAAAAAATGGCCGCTTATGGAGGTGTGAATCTTTTTATGGGAGGAATCGGTCCTGACGGTCACATTGCTTTCAACGAACCAGGCTCCTCACTTTCATCCCGCACCAGAGTTAAAAGTCTTACTACAGATACTATCATTGCAAACTCAAGGTTCTTTAACAATGATATCCATCAGGTACCAAAAACTGCTCTTACCGTAGGAGTGGGTACAATCATGGATGCTGAAGAGGTAATGATTCTTGTAAATGGGCATCACAAAGCAAGAGCTTTGTATGAAGCCGTTGAAGGTTCAATAAATCACATGTATACAGTGAGTATTCTTCAAATGCACAGAAAGGGCATAATTGTCTGTGACGATCAATCTACAGTGGAACTAAAAGTGGGCACTGTAAACTATTTTAAAGATATTGAAAAAGACAATCTTGATCCCAAAACTCTTCTCAATAATCTAAAGAAATAGAACCGGCTTTGCCACTGTTCTTATCCAAGAAAGTCGGAAACCTCAGAAAAAACTCTCTCAAACCAGTATCTCCTTTCAGTGGCAGATACTTTAGGTCCTACCTCAGGGAAAGGAACTTCGTGAGAATAGTTAAACGGAAAATCAAGTTCCTCAAGGCATTGAAGTTGTTCTACACCAAGAGCTGACTTGATACCGCTCGTAGGTATTACTGTGTCCTTTTTGAGAGACAAAACTCTGATCCTTTGGGCATTTTCATTATAAAAATACTCCCTCTGACTTCTATACAGTGATTTGTCTATATGACATATAAACGCGTGTTCAAGCTGATCTCCTTTCAGTCGCTTTTCATCCTTGAAATAGATAAAGTTTTCTGTATAGTACTTTATCATCGTTCTGAAAGATTCTCCATCCATAATCATTCTGGAATCACCATTCATTTCATTGAAAACAGACCCTCCACAAAACATGAAAAGTTTACTGTCGGTAAAATAATACCCAGGATTAGCAAAAAGAAGCACCTGAGCCAGCATTGCACCTATTGAATATGCAAAAATATCCACACTCGCCCTTGCATCAATCATAGGGTGTCTACCCTTTTGAATCTGATTCATCAACTGACATACATTATAGACACTTTCCCTTCCGGCCAGATAAAATCTATAAGGATCTGCCTGGATGCGCTTGCTCAAGGCATAATTCAAAAATGTAAGATGGTCATTTTTTATATAGTCTCTGTTCTCAAGCGAAATAAATGGCTGCATCACACGCGGGGCACTCCATTCATCTGGAGCTCTGTTGATATGAAAAGCTATTGGAAAAAGAAGCACCGGTTTTCTCGTCTTTTCAGCAATATATTCTGCCCAAGGATAATATTTGTCCCAATTTCTTTCATTAAGACCGTGAAAAAGTAAAATCAAAGAATCGGATTTCCCGTTTAAAGTTCTTCTCATGGGGCTTAGTTCCGGTTCGATAATTTTATAGTCGAAAACTCTGTTCTCTTCAATTTCATGATCGGGTTTACAATAAAAAGAGGGGGTAACTGTTCGTTTCATATCCTCACTTATCTCTTCTCTTCCGAGAATTTCTCTAAATAAAAATTTATGAGATTTCATGGTTGCTCTGTTTTTGACAAAAAAACATTAATCATATAACTATAACAAAAAAATGGTGCATTAGAGCTTGATTTGGGACAAAATGCCCCATTAAGGGACAAAAACATTGTATAGGTTGCCAATATATTTTTAACTATTTTTGTATGAAGAATCATGAACATACCTAAATATATAAACGAAAAGCATAACATTGTTAAGCTTGTCTCACTTACCGCTCTTTTTGCACTGATTTTTATCAACATCTACAAACCTTTCAGTTCAGAAAGCTGGTATGAAGTAAGTGATTTTATGTTTTTTGTTTACTCAAGCCTGATAATCCTAACAGGAGTTCTGGTTGTAATTATCAGCAGAATTATCATGTACTTCTACAACCGTAAACATGAAATCTCATATTCGCTTTATGTCTTTTGGGTAATCCTGGAAATTATATTCATGTCTCTTTTTTACACAATCTATACTTTGAGCGTCAAGGATGGAGCTGATGTTATGGAGACATTCAAAAACAGCATAATAAATACCTCTTTGGTATTGTTGCTTCCATATGCAACTTTATGGATTTATATGGGTTGGAAGGAAGCTCAAAAAAAACTGCAAAAAATAGAAATGGATGAAGAAGATATAAACCCATTGAAAACAATAGCCTTTAAAGACGAAAAGGGACAAGTAATGCTCTCAATTCCTCTGCAGGACCTTCTTTACGTAGAATCAAGCAATAATTATGTTGAGATCCATTATACTTCCAATGGCAAGAACAAAAAATATCTTTTAAGAAATACACTTAAAAATATAGAGAACCTGTTGGAAAATACTTCTGTAGGACGCTGTCACAGGTCATATCTTGTCAACTTTGGCAGAGTCAAGGTAATGCGCAGAGAAAAAGGCGGACTCTTTCTGGAGCTGGATGCTGAGGGAGTTATGGATATACCTGTATCAAAGAGCTTTCAAGATAAGGTTGGCGAGAAATTTGTCTCAAATTCATTCTGAGATACCTTAAAATCCTAATTAATGAGTATTGACAGTTGATGCAAGAGGGATACCTTTGCAGCTGTCATGAATATTGTATCCGGAAAACTGCGAATTATATTTGTCTGCAATCTGATTTTTGGAATGACTGCCTTACCTGCTTTTAGCCAGATAAAAATTGATTCTGTGATTGTAACAGGTTATCTTAAGGGCGGAATCCTCGAAGAGCAGTTAGTCCCAATATCAAAAATTAATTTGCAGAAACTCGAAAACGAAAACGTAACTGCTCTCAAGGGACTATCAGGATCTGCACCTAATTTTTATATACCTGACTATGGGTCCAGAATGACCTCTTCTGTATATTTAAGAGGTATTGGTGCAAGAATTGACAATCCTGTCATCGGACTTTATGTGGATGGCATTCCATACCTCAACAAAAACAATTTTGACTTCGACTTTTTTGATATTCGTTCAGTAGACATTCTTAGAGGTCCCCAGAGTAGTCTCTTTGGGAGAAACACCATCGGAGGAGTTGTAAATATTACAACTCTCTCACCTTTCGCTTATCAAGGTACAAAAGCTTCAATTGGCTATGGCAATGGTAACAGTTTCTCAATACAGGCCTCTCAATACTCTAAATGCAATGATAGATTAGGCATTTCTGCCGGAGCTTATTATAACAGTTCAGATGGATTCTACACCAACGATTTTTCACACAATGACTTGGACTGGTATAAGGGAGGAGGTGTTCGTTTAAGGCTTCAGTGGATCAAATCTGCAGACTTAAGTTTTGACAACTCTTTTACAATTGGGTATCTCGAACAAGGAGGATTTCCATATGGCAAAGTAGACACACTCACATGGTCTGCCTCCAATCCAAACTATAACGACAAAAGTGGATATAAACGATTTACTGTCAGCGAAGGAGTTTCATTCAAAAAAAATCTGGACAAATATATTCTGACCGGTATAATATCATATCAATATACAGATGACAAGATGAACATGGATCAGGATTATACTCCGGATTCTTATTTCTCACTTATACAAAATCAAAAAGAACATACTATTTATCAGGATATTGTATTAAGGTCAAAAGAAGATAATCGTTGGAAATGGCTGAATGGAGCATCTTGCTTCTTTAAATATCTTGACATGGATGCCCCTGTGACATTTAAGGAAGACGGTATTGACAGGTTAATCCTTGCAAATGCAAATAAAGGATTGTCTTTGATGTTCCCGGGAGAAGAGATTAAAATTAAAGAGGAAAACTTTGTAATTAACAGCTTTTTCAAAATCCCAACTTATGGTGTGGCACTTTACCATCATTCCTTTTTCAGGTATGGCAAATGGCTGTTTGAAGCTGGTTTAAGACTGGATTGTGAAGGCTCACATCTTAGATATGATAATGGAGCTGATATTCACTATCTATTTACCATGACAATGTCTGAATATAGAGAAATTGTAACAAAATTAAAAGGTAATGAAAATCTACTCTTTATAGAAATTCTTCCAAGAGTTGCAGCCTCATACAATACAGGTAATTATAAAATTTTCTCTTCTTTAGCAAGAGGTTACAAGGCTGGAGGATATAATACTCAACTTTTTTCCGATATACTTCAAAACCAGATGATGGAGGATATGATGAACGATCTTGGAGTACATCTGACCAATTCTGCATATTCCGCTTACAACATTGCAGATGTAATTACATATAAACCAGAATATTGCTTGGATTTTGAGTTAGGAGTCATCTACTCTTCAAACACTGGCTTTAACTTTAATCTTCTATTTTTTGATATTATCTGTACCAACCAGCAACTTACAATATTCCCTGAAAGGAACAGTACCGGAAGAATGATGACTAACGCAGGAAAGACAAGAAGTTATGGCGTTGAAGGAAGCATCTCCTATAATTGGAAAAATCTGAAATTATATGGTGATTACGGATATACTGATGCACGCTTTATAAAATACAATAATGGCCGTAATGATTTTAGCGGCAAATATGTACCTTATGCTCCGCAACAAACAGTCTCAGCCGGTGTAGATTATACCATTCTCGCAAAAAATAATCAGCTGCTTCCAGATAAGATTGTAATACATGCAGATGTTAAAGGCTTTGGAAAAATATACTGGAACGAGACCAATACCCTTTCTCAAAATTTCTATACCCTTCTTAACGGCTCAATTTCTTTGCAAAAAAAGCCTTTTACTCTTGAATTGTGGGGCAAGAATCTTTTATCCTCTGACTACAGTACGTTTTATTTTCTCTCCATGGGAAACTCTTTTCTTCAAAAAGGGAAGCCTCTGCAATATGGCCTAAAATTTAAAATTAATATATAACGTAATAAATATGAAAACATTTAAGACAATCAAATTTTCTGTAATTATTGCATTTGCAGTTGTTTCATTTTTTGCATCCAGTTGCGAAAAAGATGACAATGAGCAAATAGTCATTACTCAAGATATTACCTTCTCCGGAAGAATGACAGTTGACCAGCTTGATGGAACAAACTATACTGTTAACGGAGTCCAAATTAAAATTGAGCCTGCAACTTCTGGAAACATACTGACAATAGAAATGTTGCAAGTATCATTCTCGCCAAAAATGCCGGTAAAACTGGATATGAAGATACAGGAAGTAATGTATTATAGTTCAAGTAAAAAGATCATCATCTCAGGAAACAATATTATTCCGATAGCAATGGGAGGAGAGTTCCCGGCATATACTATTACAAATCTGTCAGGTGAAATAGAAAACGGTAGTATTACCTTGTCAATGATGTGTGGAAATTATCCGTTGACTTACAGTGGTACATTGCAGTTATAGAGTTTCAATATCTATATACCCATGAGTAACGGCATAAATTGTCAATCCTGAAACTGACTTGATGTTCAGTTTGTCAGTTATATTTCTCCTGTGAGTTATAACTGTTGTTATACTGATATTCAGCCTGTCAGCAATTTCCTTGTTCATAAATCCCTTTACGACCAACGTAAGCACCTCAGCTTCTCTGTTAGAAAGCAGCCTGGGTGCTTTGTTCTGAACAGGGGCTTCCTGAACATGATAACCATTGCTGTGGGCATTTTGATGAATACTCAGAATTGACTTGATAAGAGACTCTTCAGCTTGTGTTACGTTGATAATTCTTATTGTGTCGGGAATTTGGCAATCTTCATCTTTAGCCGTAAGAACTATAGTTTTTTTATTTCTCTCTGTGAAAAAAACTTGATTTTGGATAAAAATTCCAGCAGAGACAAAATAATGGAAAAATTCTTCCGGCCGGTCTTCAATAAATGTATTAATATCGGTGTAAATGCTCAATTGGGCAAATGGCACAACTTCGTTTAGAATAGTTCGAAGTCCCACACAAGTAACTATATTTTCATCAATAACCGCTAAACGCAGATTCCCATGTGTTCCCACGTATTTGTTTGCTTTAAAACTTTTGCAAAGGTAATTAATTCAAAAAAGATGACTAAAAAACCTGCAATAATTGTAGTAATCAAAAAATAATTTTGCAAATAAAAAATTTTGCCTATATTTGATACCGTATTCATATCAAAATAATATCACATCATGAAAAAAGAAAAAATTATAAAAGCGCCTAACGGCTATTTAATGTTTGCAGTTTTGTTAGTTATGGTAGCATTCACTATTTACTTCCTGGTAAATAATTTATATCTGATTGGCATAATAATGTTGGTTATTGATATATTTATGCTTCCAGGTTTCTTCGTTATCAACCCCAACAGTTCCAAAGTACTGTTGTTGTTCGGAGCATATCGTGGCACAATAAAAGTAAATGGGTTTTATTGGGTTATACCTTTTTACACAAGATTTGGAGTTTCTTTGAAAGCAAGAAATTTCGAGAGTGAAAGGTTGAAAGTTAATGACAAACTTGGAAATCCAATAATGATCAGTTCAATATTGGTGTGGAAAGTTGACGACACTTACAAAGCTATGTTTGAGGTAGATGATTATGAGGCTTTCGTCAAGGTTCAGACTGATGCCGCTGTCCGCAAGCTTGCCGGATCTTATCCCTATGATCAGTTTGAAGATGAAAAAGCATCTGTTACACTAACCTCTAACTTTGAAGAAGTAAGCAAGAGTCTGGAAACTGAAATCTCTGAACGTCTGAAACTGGCAGGTATAACAGTTATAGAAGCAAGAATCGGATATCTTGCATATTCTCAGGAAATTGCACAGGCAATGCTTAAGAGACAACAGGCAACTGCTATTATTGCAGCAAGAAGTAAGATGGTTGAAGGAGCCGTAGGCATGGTGGAAGGTGCACTCAGACTGCTCTCCAGCAAGAAAGTTGTTGAACTTGACGAGGACAAAAAAGCCACAATGGTTAGTAATTTGTTAGTTGTTTTGTGTGGCGATAAAGAGACCTCGCCTGTTATTAATACAGGAACATTATATCAGTAACAAATCTTCAGATGGGAGAGAAAAAATCATTTGTATTGAGAATTGATCCAGAAACAATGAAGGCAATTGAGAAGTGGGCTGCTGATGAATTCAGGAGTATAAATGGACAGTTGGAATGGATAATCAACAAAAGCCTCAAAGAGGCCGGCAGGCTTAAGGAGGATAAAAAAGAATCTGAGACGTAATATCATCATTCATCATATTTATGCTAACTTTGGCCACTGATAGAGTTGTCATTCTATAGCTCTATAGCATTAAATTTGATAATTGAAAACATATATGTGGAGAAAATGGCTTCTGATTATCGGAATACTTTTGACGTCGCAACTTTCAATTGCCGGTAATCCTGAAGATACTATCCCTACTTCCAATCGTTATATTCATCAGCTGGAAACAGAAGTCCGTCAAGCATATATATTCCCTTCAACTTCTTTTCTGGAAGGAGAAAACAATAAATCAAAAGCACTGCGCAGCGCTTTTTCTGCTCATCTACGCTATGCTTTTTCATTCCCTCCATTATCATATATAGATCGTATTTATGGAAGTCCCTATCAAGGTATAGGTGTGGCATATTACAATTTTGGCGATCGGCAAGAAATAGGCAATCCTATAGCTGTGTATCTGTTACAGGGAGGACGACTGGCCGATTTTAGCTCTCGACTTTCTTTAAACTACGAATGGAATTTTGGTATCTCTGCAGGGTGGCACCCTTATGATGTTAACAGCAATCCTAATAATACAGTTATCGGTTCAAAAGTAAATGCATATCTCAATACAAGTGCTTACTTAAATTTCACGCTGTCGCCACAATTTGACTTGACATCCGGCATTTCGCTGACTCATTTCTCCAACGGAAATACCGACTTTCCCAATGCAGGCCTTAATACAATCGGTATAAAGATGGGATTAACTTACAATTTCAAGAAGAATAAGGCAATACAATTAAATAATACTCCACCTGTTCTCATCAGTGATTTTCCGCGTCACTTTAGTTACGATCTGATATTTTTTGGTTCATGGCGCCGTAAAGGTATTGTATATAATGACATCCCTCTCGCCTCCCCTTACACTTATGAAGTGTTTGGATTTAATTTCACCTCTTTTTACAACATAAGATACCGATTCAGAGCAGGTATATCTTTAGATGGAGTCTATGACAGCAGTGCCAACATTTATACAGAAGAGTATAATGTGACTGCAGATGGACATGATCCCAGTTTTACTTTTTATAAGCCTCCATTAAAAAAGCAACTATCCTTGGGACTCTCTGCTCGTGCCGAATATATTATGCCCTATTTTTCAATTAATATGGGATTGGGAACCAATATTATCCATGGCGGAGGAGACCTGAGAGGACTTTATCAGATAGTGGCACTGAAAATAGAGACCTCACGCAATTCATTTATCCATATTGGTTACAATCTGCATGATTTCAAAGAGCCTAATTATCTGATGATAGGATTTGGTTATCGCTTTCACAATAAATATCCTTTTATTTATCACTCCTTTTAGTTTTTTGTATATGATATCGTGGCCTAAATCTTCATGTTCTTTAACAGGCCTTTGGTGACAGAAGCTATTCTAAAACTGTCACATGCTTTCTGAATTGTTTTGTTATGAACAAATTCTGAGAAGGATCGGTTTTCAAGATACCGAACTGTTTTATCATAAAATTTGACAAGTCCATTGCTTAAAGCCCACGCTATCCCCATATCGACATAGTATTGCCCCTGACGAACCTGAGAAAGATGCTTTAAAGTTGCGTCAATATGAGTAGCATCCATTAAATAATCCATCATAAAGATTACAAAAAAACGCTTTGTAAACTCTCCGTCATCTTCCTTTAGAGGTAAAAAATGACTAAATGCCTCATCAGGACTTTTTTTAAAAATCTTTAAGGCTGAAACAACAGAATCCACATGTGCCCAGTTGTCAAATTTAGAAATCAACGGATCAAGATAAGTGAAAAGAGTTTCAATGGAAATATTTTTTAATTCTCCCAAAATCAGCCCATAAAGAATAATATGTTCATATGATTGGTCCTCTGATTTCAGTGCGTTTTTGAGATAAACCTCAATTTCATTGTCCGTTGAAAGTTCTTTTGCCAACTTTTTCAGTGAAGGCATTCTTACACCAAGTAATTCGTATCTTGTAGGAACTATCTTTTGGTTAAAAAATCTGTATTTCTCCTCAGCAAGTGCTTTTAATTGAAAATCAATATTCTCCTTTATGCTCATACTTTATTACCTATGACAGTAAAAACATCAGGTCATAAAAATCACGGCCTTTAGCTCGGGCTAACATTACAGCAATTTTCATACTGCACAATACACCATCGGAAGGAACGGGAAATGGGAAAAAGAATCCGCGACCCTTGATATTTGTAATAATATGTCCGCTCAACCCCAAATTGAGTAATAGTTCTGGAAAATGAATATTACGCCGTAAAGCCGACAGATAAAAGCCATCTTTCTGATGCTTGGAGTAGAAGAAAGGTAATCCAGAATCATCAACTGCAAATATTCTTTCAGTATGCGCTTATCGAAACTCGAATTTCCACGAATTTGAGAAGGAAAAAAATTTCTTATCTGTTCAATCTTTATCATAAGTGGCTTAACATTTTTAGAGAAAAGGAAAATCCCTGAAATATAGATATCTCAGAGATTTTACAATTATGGAGTCTTTTTGAAGTGGTGTCACCGGGAATCGAACCAGGGACACAAGGATTTTCAGTCCTTTGCTCTACCAACTGAGCTATGACACCATTCTTTAACTTTGGGATTGCAAAATTAGTACTAATTTTCTTTTATACAAAATTTTCGTACTGCTTTGTCGGAATGAGGCGACTCGAACGCCCGACCCCTACGTCCCGAACGTAGTGCGCTACCAACTGCGCTACATTCCGATATTTGTAGTATATTTGTGACAAATATATACAAAAATATGGCAACAACTGCGGATTTTAAAAACGGTTTATGTATTGATTTTAATGGAAAACCATGCAGCATTATTTGGTTTCAACATGTTAAACCAGGAAAGGGAGGTGCATTTGTGAAGGTTAAAATGAGAAACCTTGAAAATGGTAAAATACTTGAAAACACATATACTGCCGGTGAAAGAATTGAGATCCTTAATGTTGAGAGAAGACCTTATCAATTTTTATACAAAGACGACATGGGGTTCAATTTTATGCATACCGAGACATTTGAGCAAATCACACTTGATCCAGAAATGGTTGAAAATGCCGATCTAATGAAAGAGGGTCAATATGTGGAGATGATGTTTCTGGCTGACCAGGAGAGGGCACTCACTTGTGAACTGCCTCCGTTTGTTGAATTAGAAGTAACCTACACTGAACCTGCCGTTAAGGGGGATACGGCATCTACAAATGCTTTGAAGGCGGCTACTCTTGAAACAGGTGCTGAAATTATGGTGCCACTTTTTATAAACCAGGGCGAAAGGATAAAAGTTGACACAAGGGATAGAAGTTACTACGAACGCTGTAAGTAAAAAGAAAAAAATGAAACATAAATCCATTTTTTTGCCTTTTCTTTTTCTGCTGATCATATCCTGTTCAGGAGAAAAGAGTTACCAGTTGCCTGCTATTGCACATATTAACAATGAAATATCATCAGGTAATTTTACTGAAGCATCCAAATTGATAAAAATCAGATTGATGAGCGATACTCTGCCTGAAATTGAAAGGTGGAATCTCAATTTTGAGCTGGAAAAGATGGATCGGATCAGATACGATTTCAGGGCAAGTGACTCTTCAGTAATCAGTTATATTAAGAGATATTATCCCAACGTCACAAAAAGTGAAATTGAACATTGGGAACAGACTAATGCTCTTGAAAACATGATCATTGATGGCAAAAAATGTTATTTCAGATCTGCAGCAAGAAACCTTTTCAGAATAGACTCCATTGCTGCAAAACATTTCGTCGCTGCTGAAGGTCAAGCAGGAGATTCGTTAACACGATTCCTTGCTAAACACATTCCTCAATTGATTTCTGAACGCCAAAATGTTAATGGCACTTATTTCAAGCCTGTAACAATGAATGTTAAATATACATTATCTGTCAAACCCAACGAAGTGCCCGATGGGGAAATTGTCAGGGTATGGATGCCTTATCCAAGAGGCGATGTCAGAAGTCAATCCAATATTCGTTTGATTTCAACATCACAGCCTGATTTCTTAATTTCTCCTGACAAATATTTGCATAAATCAATTTATATGGAGAAAAAGGCTGTCAAGGATTCTGCCACTATTTTCTCCTACAACTTAGAATATACATGCTATAGTCAGCATTTTAATTTCGACCCAAACAATATTAAGCCTTATAATATTGAAGATTCTATCTACAAAAAATATACATCGGAGATACCTCCACATATAGTTTTCAGCAACAAAATCAAGGATACTGTTGCTAAAATAGTCGGCAGTGAAACCAACCCATACAAAAAAATCAAGCTGATATATGAGTGGATAGACAGTAATTTTCCATGGGCAAGTGCAAGAGAATATTCCACAATTGAAAACATTCCGGAATATGTACTTGCAAATCGCCATGGAGATTGTGGGCAAGTATCGCTGCTTCTGATCACGATGGCACGATGTGCAGGGGTTCCTGCCAAATGGCAGTCAGGATGGATGATGCACCCAGGTAATCTCAATCTGCACGACTGGGCTGAAATTTACTATGATGGTATAGGCTGGGTTCCTGTGGATCAGTCTTTTGGAAGAGTTAAAAGTGCATTGGGTAATGATGAAGTCTATTATTTCTATACAAAAGGGATAGATGCATATCGAATGATTGTCAATCAGGATATTTCGGCACCTTTATTCCCTGCAAAAATCTATCCGAGGAGTGAAACTGTTGACTTCCAACGCGGTGAAGTTGAGTGGAAAGGTGGCAATTTGTATTTTGACAGGTGGAACTACGATATGGAAGTGAAGTATCATTGATACTTAAGACATCACTCATAATTTTCTAATGATATTTATCCCGTCACGTAGTGGAAGGATAAAATTTTCCACGCGATTATCTTCCCTGACTCTTTTATTAAACTTCAGAATTTCCTGGGTCTGGGTATCGATAGGGATATTGTCCTGATAGACTTTTCCATCCCAGAGCACATTGTCTGCAAGAATAATCCCTCCTGAAGGAACCTTATCTATTATCAAGTCAAAATATCTGGTGTATTCCCTTTTGTTTGCATCTATATAAACAAGCTCGTAGCTGTTATTGAGTTTTGGAATAATTTCCAACGCATCTCCATAATGAAGCATTATTCTGTCTGAAAGGTTAGCTCTCTGAATTGCTTCCTCTATTAGTGTAGCAAGCTCATCATTTTTTTCGACAGCATCAAGAATACCTCCTTCGTCAAGTCCCGTAGCAAGGCAAATGGCCGAATATCCGGTAAATGTACCTATTTCCAATATTCTATGGGGTTTAAGCAACCTCACAACAAGCTCAAGAAACCTACCCTGGACTGCACCTGTCAGCATTCTTGCATGACTGGTTCTCAGATTGGTTTCACGCTCTAACCAGACAAGAGCATCGCTTAAGGGTGATGAATTGTCAAATATATATTTTTCCTCTTTTGTCACAATTATTTGTAAATTAATACTTTCATTTTTTCTTCCGAAAAAATTTCACTTGCTATCTGCTGCAATTCTTCTGCAGTTGTCTCCTCAATTTTTTCTCTAATATAATCAATCGTTTCAACCTTGTTATATGCAAGAAGAGACTTACCCATTGAGAGACATAGATTTTCGGGATTGTCCATGGAAATGGCCAGTTGACCCAGCAATTGCTTCTTAGCAGACTTAACAGCTGTTGCTGAAAGCATTGAAGATCTCATTCTTTCTAATTCATGTTTGACAAGTTTTAAAGCCTTGTCAAGTTTGCTTTTGTCAGTGCCGAAATAAACAGTAAAAATACCGGTTTCCATATAGGGAGTGTACGAAGCTTCTACTGAATAAACCAGACCATTTCTTTCTCGCAAAATTTGGTTGAATCTTGAATTGATAGCCGGACCTCCAAGAATATTTGTCAACATTGAAAGAGCAATTCGTTCCCGATTGTAAAGGCTAAAGGCAGGAGAACCAACAATACAGTGAATCTGATGAGTCTTTTTTGAAATTGTTTTGACTTTATCTGTATTAATTGATAAAAAACAATCACAATTAGTCCATCTGTTAGATTCCATTTTTTTAGCTTTATCAAGACCAAAATAGTGCCCGACTAACTTAAGGCATCTCTCTTCCGGCAACTCTGATACAATTGAAAAAGTCATATTACCCGGAAGATAAAATTTTGATGTGAAGTTTTTAATATCGCCAACATTAATCCTCTTGACAGTGGAAGTTGTTCCCAAAATAGGTCTGGAAAGGGGGTGCTCACCAAAAAGATAACTCTCAAAATCGTCATATATCAACTCTGAAGGAGAATCCTTATATGACTTTATCTCTTCCAAAATCACATTTTTTTCTTTTGTAAACTCTTCTTCAGGAAAGGTTGAATTGAAAACTATGTCAAATAAAAGTCCAATGGCTTTTGAAAGATCTTCTTTCAAGACTGTAGCATGAACTACTGTTTCTTCTTTAGTGGTGAATGCGTTTAACTCTCCTCCACATCTTTCGAGAAGGTTGTTGATCTGTACCGAACTTCTATGGTTGGTACCTTTAAAGATCATATGTTCAGTAAAATGGGCAACTCCATTGACGTCTGGATCCTCGTCTCTTGTACCGGCACCAATAGTTAAAGCACAATACGCTACCGGAGAGTTTATGTGCTTATATGCAAACCTCATAACTATCTTTTATATGGGGCAGATAATTTGTTAATATCATTTCGGGAAAATCCAACAGGTAATTTTTCATTAATCCTGTTTTTTTTGAAATAATATAATTTACCCTCAGCAGGATCTATGACTAATTTATAGTAATACCCTCCCTTATGCGCTCTCAGAGGAGAAATAACCAGACCGATTGCAACATCCTGGGATATTTCAGAAATTGCAGATTCTATAACATCCTGGCTAACCACCTCTGCTCTACCCCTGAATATCCACTTTATCTCGTCTTTTTCAGCAGGAAAGGCAATATCTTCTTCCTTAAACAATAATGTCTTTCCATTAATTCCTGCGAGATCCCCAAGAACCACATTGCCACTAATCGATGCCAAAATGTTCTTCTGAACAGTCATAATATAATCTTGAATTATTTGAAGATATGCAGGAATGAAAGGGATAATTTCTCCAGAATCATCGTCTTTTGCCTGAAAAGGTAATGAAATCAATTCTGCACTCATAAACAGACCTCTTTTAAATTTCGGCCCGCCTTTAATGAGCGAAAGAAACTCTATGGATGGCTCATACTCTTTTGAAAAAATTCCATCTGTCCTTAGCAGAAAAAAGAATGATGTGTCCTCTTTGATCACTTCATATTCTTGAGGCGTACAGAATTCATAAGGAGATATCTTCCACTCTTTTATAGCAGCATCCCTAATATAAGCATCTATAATGCCATCATCAGACAAAACAATCTTTGTCGTCCTGGATCCAAAGTTGCGAAAGTTGTTTTTGACATCTTTTACAGGTCTCTCTGCAGATGCAAATGTGAAGAAAAACAGCGAAAAAATAAGCAGAATTAATCGTCTCATATTGTATTACCGTAATACACAAAATTAGATAAAAATTTGTACTTTTGCCCGGTATGGAAAGATTTATTGTATCAGCCAGAAAATACAGACCGAACAGTTTTGACACTCTAATCGGTCAGGAAAATATTGCAAGGACTCTCAAGAATTCAATACTACGCAAGCAGTTGGCTCATGCCTATCTTTTCTGTGGCCCAAGAGGTGTTGGGAAAACTACAACAGCTCGCATTTTTGCAAAAACCATCAATTGTTCAAACCCTACAGCTGATATGAATCCATGTGGAGAATGCGAATCCTGTATCTCTTTTGCAGAAGGACGGTCATACTCAATTCATGAACTCGATGCAGCTTCTAACAATTCAGTAGATGATATCCGACAGTTAAACGATCTTGTGAGAATTCCGCCACAGATAGGGAAATACAGCGTCTATATCATTGACGAGGTGCATATGCTCTCTCAGGCAGCTTTCAATGCTTTCCTCAAAACCCTTGAAGAACCGCCCGCTCATGCAATTTTCATACTCGCAACCACAGAAAAACATAAGATTCTTCCAACAATTCTTTCCAGATGTCAAACATTTGATTTTAACAGAATATCAGTCGAAGATATTGTTAAAAACCTCAAAATTATTGCCCAGCAGGAAAAAGTCGACATAGATCTGGAGTCCTTACATATTATTGCACAAAAGGCAGATGGAGCTATGAGAGATGCACTTACTCTTTTCGATCAGACTGTTGCATTTTGTGGAAACAAAGTAGCTTATGAGCAGGTCATTTCTACTTTAAATGTGCTTGACTACGATTATTATTTGAGACTGACTGATTGTTTTCTCAATTCTCAACACTCTGAAGCACTGTTGATTTTTGATGAAATACTTTCAAAGGGTTTTAATGCTCTGCACTTTATAGGAGGATTAAGTTCGCATTTTAGAAATTTACTCCTTTGCAAAGATGCAAGTACGCTCAAATTATTGGATCTGGCACCAAGTGTTGCTGAAAAATACAGAGAACAATCTACAAAATGCAGTATAAGCTTTCTTTATACTGCACTTAACATCACTACATCTTGTGAGGCGGGATATAAACTCAGCGGAAATCAAAGGCTGCATATAGAATTTGCTCTTATCAAGCTCTGTCGAATTTCAGCCACTGACAAAACAGCCGAAACTGTTACAGAAGCTGCTGTAAGTTCAAAGAACAACTCCTCCGAAAATGAAACAAAGCAGCAGAAACATGCGACAACTTCAATTAAAAATTTGTACAAGTCAGCCGAAAAAGAGATTTCTACGCAGGAAGAACTAAGATCACAGGAACTCGGAGTTGATGAATTTGATATGGAGAAACTATTGCTCATATGGGAACAGATGGCAGAATCCGAAAAAGATTTTCCCAATCTTGCCAATACCTTGAGGCATTCTAAGCCAACTATTTCTGATAACTATAAGATTCATTTTACTGTAAGCAACAACGCACAAAAGGAGTGGATAGAAAAGAAATGTCTTCCAAGACTTAATGTCTTCCTTCAAAAAAGCCTCAATAATAAAATGATCAATCTTTGTGTAGATGTAGTCTCTGAAGATAAAATCACAAAAAAACCATATCTTCCTGAAGAAAAGGCAAGTTTTTTGCTGAAGAACAATCCTGAACTGGGAGAGTTGCAGAAAGACCTTAAACTTGAGCTTAAATAGCAACGAAAATAATTTATAATGCGTTTACATTGCAGTAATCTTGTTAAAAAATACGGAACCCGCACAGTAGTTAAAAACGTTTCTATCGAAGTAGAGCAAGGAGAAATTGTGGGTTTACTTGGGCCAAACGGAGCCGGAAAGACAACAACTTTCTACATGATAACAGGTCTTATTAAACCTAACGCCGGAAGGATTTTCCTTGATGAAGAAGAGATTACTGATCTTCCTATGTACAAAAGGGCTAAGAAAGGGTTGGGTTATCTGGCTCAAGAGGCTTCTGTATTTAGAAAAATGAGCGTTGAAAACAATATACTCTCTGTTATGGAATTTTCAAACATGACAAAAAAGGAGAGACACAAACGTCTTGAAGAACTTTTGGACGAATTTGGACTTCAGGGAGTTAGAAAAAGTATGGGAATCCAACTGTCAGGAGGTGAAAGAAGAAGATGTGAAATTGCACGTGCACTAGCTATTGATCCAAAATTTATACTGCTCGATGAACCGTTTGCAGGAGTAGATCCAATTGCCGTTGAAGATATTCAGCACATTATAGCAAATCTTAAAACAAAAAACATCGGCATTATCATTACTGACCACAATGTTCATGAGACCCTTGCCATTACTGACAGGGCATATCTTCTTTATGAAGGAAGTATTTTGGAAAGTGGGACGGCCGAAGTGCTTGCAAACAATCCCGAAGTCAGAAAAAAATATCTTGGTGAGAATTTCGAGCTCAGAAAAGCTGTTCTTAAGGAGAAGAAAAATGCCGAAGGCACCACAAACAGGTCAGAAAATAAAATCCATAAACCCAAAACCGCTGAATCGAAAGACCTGAAATCTATACCTGAAAATGGTGCCGACATCCAAAGCTACTCTGACAAGGCAAATGACCTCGAAAGAGGAAAATGATAAACTATTTAACTACATCTTAACTTTAATTACTTTGACAGAATCCTTGTAAGCTGAAGATTCTTTGCAACCAGGACATCCCGGACATAAAGCGTCATGTCTGTTTTGCCCATGCCCTGTCATCATCGGTTTCATGTCAGTACGTATTTGAATCTGACGCTGTGGCCTTCCCTGATTATTCCTCTGATGTTCTCGCATCATGTCCATTCTGACTCTCTGCTCCTCTGTAAGAATTGACCTGACATTGTTCTTGAAAGTTGCATTAAGTTTCATTTTCTGATTTTGAAGATCTGTAATCTCGTCAATTTTTGCATTAATTTTCTTCATATCAGGTTTATCTGCCTGTTGAAGTGTTTTAAGTTGAGCCCTTTTTTCATTGAGAAGATTATTGATCTGAATAAGCTGTTTATCGCGGGAAAGCTTGAAGTCTGCAACTTGTTTCTTTTGTTCTTCTGTAAATTTAGGAGCTAAATCATGAGGATTTGCCCTCAGATAGCCCTTCTCCATACCCAGCTTCATGGCTGGTTTAGCCTCTTTTTGAACTCCCTGAGCTGACATGTTTGCAACTATTGCAAGCATGGTAAAGATACTAAGCATTTTTTTCATATTATTGGCAATTTATATTGTTTGTAATTAAGACTTCAAGCCTTATAAAAGGTTTAATTGTTATGAAGAATTGTTACCTTTGCCACAAAATATGGCATTATTAACATAACAATCAATATGGCAGAAAAATTATTCGCTGAGTTTCCGCCTGTTTCCACCCAACAATGGGAAGAGGTGATCGCTAAAGACCTTAAAGGCGCTGACTACGAGAAAAAACTCATATGGAAGACATTGGAAGGATTTCCGGTGCGTCCATATTACCGAGCAGAGGATTTGGAAAATTTAAAACACTTGAAAAGTTTTCCTGGTGAATTTCCATTTGTAAGAGGTACAAAAACAGACAATAATTGGCTTATAAGACAGGATTACTGTGCCCTGGAAAGCTTAGAAAAAGCCAACGAACTGGCAATTGACGGATTGAACAGAGGTGTTGAATCCGTGGGATTTTGCATTGATGGCAAAAAAGCACTTTCTGTCAAAGAAATAGCCCAGCTTCTTGAAGGAATAGACGTCACTAAGACTGAGATTAACTTTACAGGTTGTTCGTGTGCCTCACCTGAAATTATAAAATCTTTCGTTTCGTATATCAGGAGTACAGGAGCCAAAGCAGATGAAGTCAAAGCCTCCTTTGATTTTGATCCTCTAAGGAATTTAACCACAACCGGAGCATTCGGATGTCCTAATTATAAAGCGACTATAAAAGAATGCATTAATGCTGTAGCTGATTTTCCACTAATCCGAGTAGTTGGGGTAGAAGGTTATGCCTTCAATGATGCTGGATCAACATGTGTCCAGGAGCTTGGTTTTGCTCTTGCCAGTGGCAATGAATATATGTCAACTATCACTGATCTCGGTTTTTCTCCAGAAGAAGCTGCCAGAAGAATAAAATTTACATTTGGTATTGGATCAAGCTATTTCATGGAGATCGCCAAATTCCGTGCAGCCAGGATGCTGTGGGCAAATATAGTTAAGGAATATGGTTCGGAAAAAGAGTGCTCACAAAAGATGGTTATACATGCTGTCACCAGTCGGTGGAACCAAACAATTTATGATTCATATGTCAATATGTTGCGCGATACCACTGAGGCAATGAGTGCTGCACTGGCGGGTGTAGATTCGCTTGAAGTACTTCCATATGATTATTCTTTACGTGAGCCGGGAGAGTTCAGCAACCGCATAGCAAGAAATGTACAGATTATACTCAAAGAAGAATCCCACTTTAATAAAGTAACTGATCCTTCTGCCGGTTCATACTTCGTAGAAAATCTGACAACATCCTTATCTAATGAGGCTTGGAAGCTCTTTTTGAAAATCGAAGAGATGGGAGGTTACATTGAAGCCTTTACCAAAGGTTTTGTCCAGTCTGAAATTAAGGCAGTATCCAACAGAAGAGATCTTAATATTGCTACTCGCAGAGAAATACTTGTCGGCACCAATCAGTATCCTAATTTCACAGAAAAAGCTGATAAGGATGTTACATTTGATATTGTTACAAGGGGGTCAAATATGGAAAAGAGTCCTTTATCCATAGCCGAACCTATAGAGAAGTACCGTGGAGCACAAGCTTTCGAGGCATTACGATTTGCCACAGAGAGGAGTGGTAAGGAACCTAAAGCTTTTATGCTGACTTATGGCAATCTTGCATCTTGTCGCGCACGTGCACAATTTTCATGTAACTTTTTTGCTGTAGCCGGGATTCAGGTTATTGACAACAACCAATTCTCCACAATCGAGGAAGGAGTCTCTGCAGCACTTGAATCTAAAGCAGAGATTGTAGTTGCATGTTCATCCGACGAAGAATACGCCGAAAGTGCACCTAAAATCAAGAAGCTTTTGGGAGACAAAGCAATACTTGTGGTTGCAGGAGACCCTGCCTGTAAAGAGGAATTAATCTCAAAGGGGGTAAATAATTTTATAAGTGTCAAGAGTAATTTGCTTGAAACTCTAAAGAGCTATCAGACACTTTTAGGTATTTTCTAACATTTTACAATATAATTTATAAAATATGCGTCCAAAATTTTCAGAAATAGAATATAACAAAGAAGGTCATGTAAGCTTAACCGGCGATAAATCAGTTTGGATGACTTCAGAACAGATTCCAGTAAAAAATATATATACAGCTGCCGACCTTGAAGGTATGGAACATCTTAACTATGCTGCAGGTATTCCACCTTTTCTTCGCGGTCCATATAGTACTATGTATGTTCAGAAACCCTGGACAATACGTCAATATGCCGGTTTCTCTACTGCAGAAGAGTCAAACGCCTTTTACAGAAGGAATCTGGCTGCTGGTCAAAAAGGACTTTCAGTTGCTTTCGACTTAGCTACACATAGAGGATATGATGCTGATCATCCAAGAGTTGTTGGTGATGTCGGAAAAGCCGGAGTCAGTATCTGCAGTGTGGAAGACATGAAGGTGCTTTTTGATCAAATCCCTCTCGATAAAATGTCTGTCTCCATGACAATGAATGGAGCCGTTTTACCTATTCTTGCATTTTATATTGTGGCAGGGCTGGAACAAGGAGTCAAACTTGAGGAGATGTCCGGAACAATTCAAAACGATATTCTCAAAGAGTTCATGGTTAGAAACACTTATATCTACCCTCCTGTCTTTTCAATGCGGATAATCGGTGATATTTTTGCATATACTGCCAAGCACATGCCTAAGTTCAATTCGATTTCCATTTCAGGTTATCATATGCAGGAAGCAGGTGCCACATGTGACATTGAAATGGCCTATACTCTCGCTGATGGACTTGAATACCTTAGGACAGGAATTGCAGCCGGAATGGAAATTGACCAGTTTGCACCAAGACTTTCTTTCTTCTGGGCTATAGGAATGAACCATTTTATGGAGATAGCCAAGATGAGAGCAGCCAGAATGCTGTGGGCAAAACTGATACGTCAGTTCAATCCTAAAAATCCCAAATCCATGTCTCTCAGGACTCATTGCCAAACTTCGGGATGGTCTCTTACAGAACAGGATCCTTTCAACAATGTCGCCAGAACATGTATTGAAGCCATGGGGGCTGCATTGGGTCATACTCAATCGCTTCATACGAATGCACTTGATGAAGCTATTGCTCTTCCTACCGATTTCTCTGCACGCATAGCGCGTAACACGCAGATATACATACAAGAAGAGACTAATATTACAAAATCTATTGATCCTTGGGCAGGTTCATACTATGTTGAGAAGCTTACTCAGCTGATTGCTGAACGCGCCTGGGAACATATCAAAGAGATTGAAAAACTCGGTGGTATGGCCAAAGCTATTGAAACCGGTATTCCAAAACTTAGGATCGAAGAGGCCGCTGCAAGAAAACAGGCCAGAATTGACTCTGGTCTTGACATAATTGTAGGGCTCAACAAGTATAGGCTTGAGAAAGAAGATCCTATAGAAATACTCGATGTTGACAATACAAAAGTTAGAGAGTCCCAGATAGAAAGACTCAAGGCATTACGCGCAAATCGCGATGAGATTAAGGTTAAAAAAGCTCTTGCAGCTATTACCGAAGCTGTTGAAAATAAAACTGGCAACCTGCTTGAACTTGCAGTAGAAGCTGCTAAAGCTCGCGCCACTCTCGGTGAGATATCATATGCATGTGAAGTTGTGGTCGGAAGATATAAAGCAATTACTCGTATGAACACTGGTGTATATTCAAGTGAAATTAAAAATGACAGCGATTTTGAAAAAGCAAAGATGCTCGTCGCTGAATTTGCAAAAAAAGAGGGACGACAGCCTCGTATTATGGTGGCCAAACTTGGGCAAGATGGGCATGACAGAGGAGCTAAAGTTGTAGCCACAGGTTATGCAGACTGTGGATTTGATGTCGATATGGGGCCTCTCTTCCAAACACCTGAAGAGGCAGCCAAACAAGCTGTTGAAAACGATGTGCATGTAATTGGGATCTCTTCTCTTGCAGCTGGTCACAAAACATTGGTCCCTCAACTTATAAATGAACTGAAAAAACTTGGAAGAGATGATATTATGGTAATCGTCGGAGGTGTAATACCCCCACAAGATTATGATGCACTCTACAAAGAAGGTGTTGCAGCTATATTTGGTCCTGGAACACCAATCTCTGTCGCTGCTATCAAACTCATGGAACTGCTTATGCAAAAGTTTGAACAGTAATAGTTTTTAGCAGTAATAGCAGACAAAAGGTCGCCTTGACAAACAAAATGTTTCGGCGACCTTTTTTTCGATTATTATTTTAGATTATTATTTTACCCTGTAAAAATCTAAATCCTGAAAATCATAACTAAAGTCTGTCTCAGGAGATATGGCTTTCATCTTAAATCCTGAAGGTACCCCTTCAATATTTTTAGAGTACCACACAAAAGCATCTGCGTCAAAACTTCTTTCATCCCATTTCACAACAAATGTGTCGCCTGTATAAAAACAGAGTGTACCTTTGAGCTGTGGAGACATTTCAGATGCAAATCTCAATGCTCCGTTTTCTAAAGTTATATTAACTATCCCAAACCAGTTGTCTCTGTACTTGCCTGTATAACTCTTCAAATCTTCGCTCCCCGGAGCAAATTTGGCTGAACTTGCAACTTTGTTCCACACTTTGCTAACTTCATCACGAGCTGACGAAGAATTTCTGCGAAGAGCCTCTATGTTTTCTTTCAACCTATCTCTTCCCTTAATCCCCAGATAAGTATCTTTAATAGTATTAGTTATAGTAACATAGGCGCCAGATGCCTGTTGATTGGTAAGCACAATTATTCCAAGTTTAAGCTCCGGAATCATAGTTACCTGAGTAACCACACCTGAAAGTCCTCCAGTATGTGAAACCTGCTTGTATCCATTTATGTCATTGACTCTCCATCCCAATCCATATGCAGCAAAGTTAGATTTATAGTCATAACTTGAGGCAGGAATTATCGTCTGTGGGCTCCACATCTCACGTCCGACCTTCTGAGAAAAAATAGATTTAGATAAATTATCTCCGTATTTTCCTCCATTCAGCTGCATCATTACCCATTTGCTTAAGTCTGATATGTTGCTGAAAATTCCACCTGCAGCATTACCGACAGGTGTGAAATTCATCGGAATCCTTTGCACTTTCCCATGAGTATATATATGAGCATCAATGACATTACTCTTGTCTTTTATGCGGCTGTAACATGCTGCACTCCTGCTCATTCCAAGAGGAGTCATAATTCTGTCTTCGATAAAATCTTCCCAACTCATGCCAGAGACTCTTGAAACAACTTCTCCGGCAACCAAATACATAAGATTATCATAGTCATACTTAGTTCTGAAAGAAGAGACAGGCTTAAGATATCTCATATTATAAATTATGTCATTCAAAGTAAATAGAGTACCGTCCGGCCAGAGCATAAGATCTCCTGCTCCAAGTCCCAAACCACTTCGATGTGTTAGAAGATCTCTTATTGTAAACTCATTGGTGACATACGGGTCATAAAGTTTAAATTCAGGAATTATGTCTGTTACATGTGTGTCCCACTCGATTTTACCTTCATCCACCAGTATGGCAAGAGCTGCAGCTGTAAATGCCTTGCTGTTGGAAGCAATAGCAAAAAGTGTATTCTCATCAGTCTTTTTCCCAGTGATAATTGAAGAGACACCATATCCTTTCATATGCACAATTCTGTTGTCTTTAACAACTGCAACTGCTATTCCCGGAACATTAAACGATTTCATAGTGTTTTCAACAAGACTGTCAAGCCTGGCAGAAGATATCTCCTGTGAATAAAGAGGTGCCGAGCAACAGATCAAAATGCAGATCATTGCTACAGTTTGTCTTATTAGACGAATGGTTTTCATATTTGAGTATTTTAGTTATTGCAAGATATTTTTTTTAAATTCGCATAAACAGATAAAAATGGATACTTTCCTAATTATATTGGGACTGATTTTTACTCTTACAGGTCTTTTAGGTTGTTTACTTCCGGCAATACCTGGTCCTCCTCTTTCCTTCATTGCACTTCTCCTGGTTCACTTAACCAAGGAGGCAGATCTCAGCAATTCTCTTTTGCTTGCTATGGCTGTACTGACAATAGTGGTAATGGTATTGGACTATATAATACCACTCTGGGGAACAAAAAAATTTGGAGGCACAAAATTTGGCACATGGGGAGCTACAATAGGACTGATAATAGGATTTTTTCTTGGTCCTTTAGGTATAATAATCGGTCCATTTGCAGGTGCTGTCTTGGGAGAAATGGTCAACGGCTCTTCAGGGAGCAGGTCTCTTCGTGCAGGAATTGGATCATTTTTGGGTTTCCTTATGGGAATTGGTTTAAAATTGGTTGTGTCCGGAATCATGACTTTTTACTATTTTAAGTACTCTCTCCCAGTTATAAAAAATCTCATATCAACTCTTTAAATGCACTCGAAAGGTATTCGGCTATATCTCCTGATATTAGAGAATACTCACTTTTGTTCATTACCGCAAAATCTCCTGCAAGACCATGCAAAAATACACCGATGCATGCTGCCTCAGATGCGGAATAACCTTGAGCGCGGAGAGCAAGAATGACTCCTGTAAGAACGTCCCCACTGCCAGCTGTGGCCATACCTGGATTACCCGTTGTGTTTTTGAACAGTCTTCCATCAGGTGCAGATATTGTAGTTTCGTGTCCCTTTAGAACCACTATTGCATGATACTTTTCCGAAAATTGACGCTGCATGTCTATTTTGTTGTTGTCATCAATCTTTACTTCCATAAGCCTCGAAAATTCGCCGGGATGAGGCGTAAAAATTGTTTGTTCAGGAAGTAGTTCAAGAAGATCTCTGTTGGATGCAAGAATATTAATAGCATCTGCATCAATCACTAACCTGGCTGGTTTGGATCTCAGTAAGATCTCTGTTGCTCTTACAGTTGATTCTGCTCTTCCTATCCCGGGACCTACTGCAATTGCATCAAATTTCTCAATTGGTGGAGGAACTGAAAAACAATCAGAAGAAGAATCGACACTACACATGACTTCAGGAATTGATATTTGCATGATTTGATAACCACAGGATGGAACATGTGCAGTTAGTAAACCAACACCTGAGCGCATACATCCCCGAGATGCCAGGACTGCCGCACCCATCATTCCGAAAGATCCGGCTATTATAAGTGCATGTCCATAATCTCTCTTGCTTGAGTCTGCTTTCCGCTCTCGCATGAGAGTCCTTACATATTCATATGTAAGCAATTGGATACTGCTAGATTTTATTTCCATTCATCAGGCATTTTAATGGTGAAATATTCAAAACAACCTCTGTCGGCCATAGTCACAAAAGCTGTAATTTCGCTGTCTGCATTTTTAAGAGCTATGTTAGAGCATAATTTTCCTTTAAGGAAGACTTCCTTAAGCATTTTCCCTTTCGGAGACAAAATTACTACACTACCTTTCCCATGTCTCGTAACATAAAGGTTTCCCCATTTATCACACCGCATGCCGTCCATGCCAAAATCAGTAAATTTATAAAACAACCTTTTACCAGAAACTACGCCATCAGATAATATGTCATAAACCCAAATTAATCTTTTGACGGATTCATTTACGTAAAGCCTGTGACCATCCGGGCTTACCTCAATCCCGTTAGTTGTACCCATATTGTCTTCGAGTAAAAGTACTTTACCTGTCAGATCTATCATCCATAATTTCCCGGTAGAATCTTTCCAATTGGGATCGCTGGCATATATAAATCCCGTAATAGGAGATATGGCTATATCGTTCGGCTGGTTCATGGAGGGCTCATGCGCAAAAAATTCAATTTTTTTTGATGATGGATCTACCTTTAATATATTATGTCCCGTATAATCAGCTATATACATAAACCCTTTACTGTCAAATATTATTCCATTACCTATAGACCCCTCAGGCAGATGCAAATAACAAGAAGCCTTCCCATCTGGAGTTACTACACCAACTGTGCCCTGTTCGCCAAAATTAACTGCATAGAGATTGCCTTTTGAGTCGAAAAATGGTCCTTCAATGCCTTTTGTAAAAGTCCATTCAGGAAGTAAATCTTTGACCTGCTGCGAAAATAGTTGTGTATAAAAAGCTGTTGTTAAAACAGAAAAAAATAAAAACTTTAGTCTTACCATTTCAAAAATGTTATTATAATATTGAAATTATCAACAATAATAGTACAAAAAATTTGTCATTTATTCAACAATTTCTACTTTTGCAAATCGAATAAATGTCATGAGTAGAGATTTCAATCATATAATTTCTTCTTCAAGAGTGTCTTATGACACGCTTTCTACTCTGATTTTGATGTCATCCATGATGATGCGAATGCATCGCGAGATGCTCGGTTAATTTCAGGATCTTATGCAGGTCCCTTGGGTGTAAGCCCAAAAATCCAATAACATTTTCAATTTTTTATAGTGCTAAAGCTCGAATTCTTGTGCATGAAAACCATGAACAGATATTTTTATAAATATAACTCTCCTTTTGAATTAGAGTGTGGAGAAAAGCTTGAACAACTTGAAATTTGCTATCACATAACAGATAATTTTACAACAGATAAAAAAGTCATTTGGATATGCCATGCTCTTACTGCAAACTCTAATCCTGAAGAATGGTGGCCAAATTTTGTAGGAAAAGGCAAATTGTTCGATACTGACAAATACTCTGTGATTTGCGCCAATATACTTGGGTCTTGTTACGGAAGCACTGGACCTGCTTCTTTTGACCAAAACGGTAATCAGTATCTCCTCTCTTTTCCAAATATTACTGTAAGAGATATCGTACGTGCTCACGACATTCTAAGAGAACGTCTTGGAATCAGACATATAGATATAGTCATCGGTGGCTCAATTGGAGGATTTCAGGCTCTCGAATGGAGTATCATGTTCCCTGAAAAAATTGCCGGCATGGTATTGCTGGCATGCAATGCAAAAGTCTCTCCATGGGGGACAGCTTTTAATGAAACTCAAAGAATGGCACTTTTTTCTGATCCTTCTTTTGAGGAACAAAACAGTATCAGTGGAGGAGCTAAAGGCCTTGAAACAGCAAGAGCTATCGCTCTACTATCTTACCGGTCTTATAAAGGTTACAAGTTAACTCAAAGTGAAGAAGATTGTGATAAACTATTCGCAGAAAAAGCTTGCAGTTATCAAAAATATCAGGGTAAAAAACTGAAAGATAGATTTAATGCCTACTCCTATTACACCCTAACTAAATCTATTGACAGCCATAATGTTGGAAGAGGAAGAGGAGGCGTTGAAAAGGCTCTTTCACAAATTAAGGCTAAACCTTTAATAATAGGAATTGACAGTGATGTGCTTTTCCCATTGGAGGAACAGAAATTTCTCGCTGAAAACATCCCAAACTCTCAATTTGAAATAATATCATCAGATTTTGGACATGATGGATTTTTGCTTGAGTGGAAATCAATTACGGCAGCAATAAAAAAACATATTAAAATTATTCAGTAAAATGCAAGTACTAAAATTCGGAGGAAGTTCGGTTGCAGATGCAGCCAATATCTCCAATGTAACAAAAATCGTCAAGGAGAACTTGAAAAGAGACAGAACCATTCTTGTTGCATCGGCAATTGGAGGATGCACTGATAAGCTCATCGAAATAGGGAAGCTTGCAGCAATGCAAGATGAAACTTTCAAAACTTTGATAGATGAGCTGGAAAATAGACATTTGCAAATCATCCTCGAACTTTTTCCCGTAGATTTTCAAAAATCAATATCGATAATAGTCAGAGAGATATTCCATCAGTTAAGAGACGTATGTAAAGGTGTGTACTATCTCAAGGAGTTGAGCAATTCCTCGCTTGATCTTATAATGAGTTTTGGAGAAATATTATCCACAAAAATTATCAGCGAACGCTTTACCTCTATGGGTATTAACAATCTATGGGCTGATGCAAGAGAACTCATCAAGACAGAACCCTGCAATAACGGTAACAGCGTCATAAAATTGGTTAGTTATGCTAATATACGAAAAATGACCAATTCCAGTAGATTAAGACTTATTATTGTTCCCGGATTTATCGCAAGCGATACTTTGAATCATACCACAACTTTGGGACGAGGTGGATCTGACTTTACCGCAGCACTGGTTGCTGAAGCAGTAGAAGCAAGAGAATTACAGATTTGGAGTGACGTCAACGGTATGATGACAGCCGATCCGAGAATAGTTCCGGAAGCAATCACTATAAGACACATTTCATATAAAGAAGCACAGGAGTTGTCTCACTTCGGGGCAAAAGTGATTTACCCTCCTACCATACAGCCGGCTATAAGCAAAGGTATTCCCATAGTGGTTAAAAACACTTTTTCTCCCGATGATCCGGGCACTGTTATTGAAAAAAATCCGCCTGAAAGCAGAGGAAAAATTAGAGGAATATCAAGAAGCAACAAAATAGCTCTTCTCTCCATGGAAGGCAGTGGAATGGTTGGCGTTCCTGGATATTCTGCAAGACTATTTGGTGCTCTGGCCAATGCTGGAATAAATATTATATTGATTACACAAGCTTCTTCGGTACATACTATGTGTGTGGCCATTGAAGACTCTGATGCCGCAAAAGCCAAAAAAACTGTGGATGAAACCTTTGCTTATGAGATATCCCTCAACAAAGTCAATCCATTGAAAGTTGAAAACGGATTCTCTATAATCTCTCTTGTTGGAGATGATCTTAAAAATCAGTCCGGCACAGGAGGTAGAATGTTCAATGCACTTGGACGTGCCGGGATTAATATACGGGCTATTGCACAAGGTTCTTCCGAAAAAAACATCTCCGTAGTGGTCAAGGAAGAGGAATCGGACATCTCTATTAAGGTAATTCATGATGAATTCTTTGGAGTTGAAAAGAAGCGTATTAATCTTTTTATTGCAGGATATGGAAATGTTGCAAAGTCCCTTCTTTCAATAATAAAATCTCGCAGAGAATGGCTCATAGAAAAACGACATTTAGAGATACATGTTGTTGCGATTTGCAATAGCAGGCATATGATTTTAAATAAAAGTGGAATAGAGATAGACTCAATAGATGAAAGTCTTAAAAAGGGTGACCCATCTGATATTTACAGATTTCGTGAACTTTGCTCAGACATGAATCTTCCTGACAGTATATTTGTTGACTGCACAGCGGATAGAGGAGTTTCTTCTCTTTATCAGGATTTTATGCAAGGAAAATGTTCTGTCGTTACATGCAACAAGATTGGTCTTAGTTCATCCCAGGAGAGTTATGATGCATTGCAGGAGACTTGTTGCGCAACAGAAGTTAAGTTGAAATATGAGACAACTGTGGGTGCAGCTTTGCCGGTTATTTCAACTATCAAGTCCAGAGTCGAGTGTGGAGATAATATAAGAAGAATTGAAGCTATCCTCTCCGGTACTTTGAATTACCTTTTCAGCAAATATGATGGCTCAGCCAAATTTGTCGATATTGTTCGCGAGGCAAAAAATGCCGGTTACACAGAACCAGATCCAAGAATTGATCTTTCAGGAACTGATGTTTTGAGAAAGACTGTAATTTTAGCCAGAGAATCAGGATTTAGACTTGAACCGGAAGAGATTGATGTTGTACCTATTTTTAATTCTGATCTTTTTTCATACGATTCAGAGGAATTTATGACAAAGATAGAAGAGTGCGAAGACCAAATGCTATCATTATATAAAAGTGCACTCTCAAGAGGTGAAAGGCTAAGGTACATTGCAACAATTGAAAATGGCAATTATAAAATCGGTGTCCAGTCAGTCTCTTCTGACCATCCGTTTTATAATATAAATGGCCGTGATAATGCAATAATGATATTTACTGATGAATATTCTTCTCCATTAACAGTCTCGGGAGCAGGAGCAGGAGCAAGATTAACAGCATCCGGCCTCTTTGCAGACCTTTTAGCTTAAAAATTTATACCTTTGTTGCAAAGAGAGATTAAGATAAGATGGGTACATATACAGAAAAAAATATTCGTACACTCAATTGGAATGAGCATATCCGAAGAAGACCGGGAATGTATATTGGCAAACTCGGAGATGGCTCTTCGCCTGACGATGGAATATATGTGCTCCTCAAAGAGGTAATGGATAACTCAATAGATGAATTTGCCATGGGCTTTGGCAAAATTATCTATGTGACAATTCAAGACAAAACGGTTTCAGTTAGAGATTTTGGCCGCGGTATTCCTCTCGGCAGCCTGGTAGATGCATCAAGCAAGATAAACACCGGAGGCAAATATGACGACGAAGCCTTCAAGAAATCTGTGGGTCTCAATGGAGTCGGCCTTAAAGCTGTAAATGCTCTTTCCGTTTCATGTCTTGTGCAGTCATTTCGGGAGGGAGAAAGTCATTTTGCGAAATTTAGCAGAGGGGAACTTATCGAAGAAGGTAGAATCACTACATCGGAGAAGAACGGTACTTTAGTCACTTTTTTGGCTGATGATGAACTTTTTGAAAACTTCTCATACAATTTCGAGTTTGTCGAAAGCATGCTTAGAAACTATTGCTACCTAAATACCGGCCTAACGATCAAATTTAATGAAAAAGAGTTTTTCTCCAAAAACGGACTTCTGGATCTTCTTAATGAAAGCCTTACAAAAGAACCTCTTTATCAGCCAATTCACTTGAAAGGAGAGGATATAGAGATTGCCATGACCCATGGAAACGACTACGGAGAAAGCATTTCATCGTTTGTAAACGGTCAGTACACTACACAAGGAGGAACACATCTTGCCGCTTTTCGTGAAGGTATTGCCAAAACTCTTAAAGAGTTTTACAAAAGGGATTTTGATCCGAGTGACATACGTCAGTCAATAATTGCTGCAATAAGTATCAAAGTACAGGAACCACAGTTTGAGGGACAAACAAAGACTAAGCTCGGCTCAAAAGAGATGTCTGTCAACGGAGTCAGTATACGAAATTATATTATCGATTTTTTGAAGGACAATCTCGACAATTTCCTGCATAAAAATCCCGAGACCGCTGATACCATACTTAAAAAGATACTGGATTCGGAAAAAGAGAGAAAAGCCATATCGGGGATTCAAAAACTTGCAAGAGAGAGAGCCAAAAAGGCAAATCTGCATAACAAAAAACTCAGAGACTGCAGAATACACTATAACGATAAGAATGAAAGAGCTGAAGAGAGTACCCTATTCATAACAGAGGGAGATTCTGCAAGTGGTTCAATTACAAAAAGCAGAGATGTTACTACTCAGGCAGTTTTCAGCCTCAGAGGCAAACCTCAAAACTCTTACGGACTTACAAAGAAGATTGTGTATGAAAATGAAGAGTTTAATCTTCTTCAGGCTGCGCTCAATATTGAAGCAGATCTGGATAATTTAAGATACAACAAAATAATAATTGCAACTGATGCCGATGTTGACGGAATGCATATACGGCTTCTCCTTCTAACTTTTTTCCTGCAATTCTTCCCGGAACTTATCCGTCAGGGACATTTGTATATTTTACAGACACCTCTTTTCAGAGTAAGAAACAAAAAGGAAACTCATTATTGCTACTCAATAGAAGAGAGGGACAAAGTAATGAAAAAGCTTGGAGCCAACATAGAGATCACTCGTTTCAAGGGACTAGGAGAGATTTCGCCAGATGAGTTCCGTGAATTTATAGGAGATAACATAAAACTCGAAAGGGTAAGACTGGGTAATGATGACAATATTCCTCAACTACTCGAATTCTATATGGGTAAAAATACTCCTGATCGCCAAAGCTTCATTCGCTCCCATCTTAGACAGGAAGTCATAATTAACGAATTATGAATGCTTGTCCCTAAGATATTCCCTTCTCACCTGTGAGGGAAGTTTGCCATAAACAGCAATAAATGCTCTATTAAGCGATCTTAAATTACTAAATCCGGATTGTATCGCAACATCCGAGAGTGTTTCCATTTTTTCTGATTCAATAAGTTTAAGAGCTTGCGCTGCACGTAACAAATTAACGTATTGTCTAAAATTACATCCCTTCTCGCTATTGATGTAATTTGAAAGATAGGTTCTGTTTGTTGCTGCTTCTTTTGCAAGTTTGGTAACTGTAAGACAAGGATCTAAATATAATCGCTTGGTTAACAGTAATTCTTCAGCTCTCTTGCCACCAACTAACAAAGAGTCGGATAATTTCACAAATTTCAAAACAGGATCTTTCTCAAAAAGACCTGACAAATATAAAACTCTTTTTATCACGCATCTTAAATTTCTATTCATGTTCTTTGAGGAGTCTCTGCTCTTTGCACCAGTCTGCAGGTGTATTTCCCAAATGATATCTAAAAGCTATCGAAAAGGTTGCCATAGAACCAAAACCTGATCTGGTACACAATTCCTGAATACTTAGTGTGGTATTTTCACTAAACAGCCTCTTAACTTCCTCAATTCTGTAGTAGTTGACAAACTGATTAAAATTAAGATTGTGTCTGTCATTAATGATTCGTGAAAGGTATGTCTTGTTGGAATAGAGATATAAGGCGACCTCTCTGATTTTGAGATCTTGTTGTAAATACGGCTTTTTCTGTTCAAAATAGATAATAAGTCGTTTATACAACTCATCTGCCTTGGCCTTATCTGAAAGGCCTCTAATTATTCTGTTCTTATCGTCAGATAGTTGCTCTTCTGACTCGTCAACAACATCTTT
>ERZ795052.1162-NODE-1162-length-37036-cov-7.409859_pt1 | contig 37036 bp, 32 predicted proteins | sample MGYA00375136_ERZ795052 | MGnify/ENA primary metagenome ERZ795052 (study PRJEB30181, sample SAMN05720156) | activated sludge metagenome | isolation source: Anaerobic digester | place: Japan | collected 2015-05-26 ... | reverse complement strand
CCATCAATCCGGATACGTTCATGTCGGAAGTGGAGCGTCATCTGGTCAAAGCGTAACGAGTGCGCTTAAGGAATATTTGCAATCAGCGCTTCAGCAGCCGAACGACCGGCCGGTATAGAAAAAGATTTTTGCGAAGAAAACTCTCCTGATCATCGATGTCTTCCAATGAATTGCAGACGTATGTCGCGACAAGGTCCCTCCCGCGGGCGAACTGGCGATGCTCTTTGCCGGCGTAGCAGAACGTCTGCGGATGGTACAGAGGGCTTTTCGGGTCCACTTCATCGATGGAGGGAATGAGAACGGCCGGAGGACTCCACGGACCTTCCGGATGCCGGGATGTTCGGTACAGCAGCCGGCGGCCTCTGTCTTCCGGCGACAGGTAAACAGCCAGCCATTCGTCGTCCTTTGCGGAATAACGGACGCTCAGCTCGGAAAGACCGGGGGAAAAGATCATTTTGATATTATCCGGCGTGATGTTCTTTTGCCAGCCGTCGTCTGTCCAGTACTCCAGATGACCGGCCGGATTTTCCAGTCGGTTGACGGGAAGCCTTGCCAGAAGATTGCCGTGCGTGAAAGCGCCTTTCTTTGCAGGCTTGTAGAGAGGATAAAAATAGACGTAACGGCCATGGACGACGGAGGCGGCGGCGAGAGCCTCGATGCCGGGAGCGATCGCCCCGGTCCAGTCCAGATAATCCACCGGCCAGTCGTTGGGGTTTTCCGCCGAATAATCCTTAATCCGGGCGATGATGTGTCCGGCAATTTCAAATTGAAAGGGCCTTTTCGGTCCGGGAAGAGGCCGGATCATCAGAAGCGGTATGTATAAAACGCCGTCGGTGATGAACGGGTCCTGCGGCCAGAGCCATTGATTCCCGCCGAAGAACGATGCGAACTTGCCGTTCGTTTTTTTCAGATAAAACCGAATGGAGAATTTCTGATCGTCGGAGCAGGTGGAGATCCCCAGCGTCGTTCCCAGAACGACCTCCATGCCGATCCGGTCCTTGCGCCCCTTTTCTTCCGAAACGAAGGTATCGCCGAACAGCCACAAGGAACGCTTCCCATCCAGGGAAATGGAGTAGGCGCCGTCGCCTCCGTACCAGCCGTCCCGGTCGGGAAAAGTGGGCAGGCATCGGTTTGAAATTTCCCCGGCGGGGACGACGCCCAACCGGAGGGGCGCGCAGGAGACCGCCAGCAGGCCGAGGAGCAGAAGAAGGGTGATCGCGCGAAAATTTTTCATGTTTCCCGAATCTGAAATGCACAGCGCCGTTATTTCACTTTAAAATCCACGCGGCTGTCTTTTACCTTTTCTTTCTTCGCGGGCGTTTTGACATTGGACTGGACGATGAAAACGCGCCCCGCTTCCACCTTGCCGTCTTTTAAGAGCTGTTCGCGGACCGCCTGCACCCGCCTGGATGCAAGCTGCTCCAGATCGGCGTCCGTGACGACGGTATTATCGAAGAGCAGCCTTTCCATTTCTTTGGGCGGCAGGTCTTTGGCGATGCCCAGCACGGTGCGCGGCTTGGAAAATTTAGCCGCCTTGTAGGCCAGCGTCAGATATTTCTCGTATTCGGCCTGCCCGATCGTGATTTCCTCCAGCGGGGCGGGGGTTTCCCCCCGGTCGATTATTTCCTTGCGCTTCTGCGTTTTCAGCAAACGGTCGAATTTCGATTTTTTCAGGGCCTCCGGATCCTGCACGGCGTCAACGTAACCTTCGATTTCCAGCTTCAGTTGTGGGCGGTCATACAGTGCTTTGGAAAGTGCGCTGATTTTCTTCAGCCCCGCCTCCGGAAGATCCGAGCCGCCGTAGTTGAATTCGACGTAGCTCATTTCCTCTCCCCCTCCGGTCAGGGAAGACAAAAGGGAAAAGGGGGCCGTGACGGCTTTGGTGATGAGGTTGACGAGAACCTGCCAGACAATGGGCCAGATTCTGAACTTCGGATCGTCGAGGCTTCCGGACAGGGGGATGTCGAGGTTGATCTGCCCGTTGCGGTCGGTCAGAAGCGAAACGGCCAGCGGCACCGGCGCTTTGATAGCCTCGGGGCTTTCCACCTTGTCGCCGAACGTGAGCTGATCGAAAAAGATTTTGTTTTCGGCGGTCAGTTTTCGCCGATCGACGAGATAGGCCACATTGAAATTGAGTTTGCCCTTGGTGATGGGATAACCCAGATATTTGCTGGTGTAAGGCGTGACGGGGCTCATTTCAATGTCTTTGAAATTCAGTTTGATGTCGGCAAAGAAATCTTTGGCCAGCGGGTTGATGGTTCCAGCGATTTCCAGCGGCGATCCGTAGCCCAGATTCCCCTTCAAATCCACCTTCGCGCGCGAGATCTGCTGCGAGGAAAGGCCCGTGACGCTTCCCTGAAGATGGAGCATGGTCACGGCGTAATTCGGCCGGATGTTGCGGTCGGCGAAGTCCACCGTGCCCCCTTGAAAGCTGACTTTGCCGATCTTAATGTCCGGCGGGGGCGGGGATGGTTTTGCGTCAGGCGCGGCCTGCGGGGTTTTGGCGGGCGCGGTCTTTTCATCCGCCGTTTTCCCTGCGGCATCGGGCTGCGGGTTTTCCTTTTGGGCCACGCCGAAGATGTGCTGAATATTGGTGGCGCCGCCCGGGTGGATAACGATTTTGGCGAAGAAATCACGAAGCGCAATTTCCCGAATGTTGACGAAAAGGGGATTGTAGCCCGCGGCCAGCGATTCGAAGCGGAGCTGTTTCCATTTCAGAAAATCGTTGGCGCGCTCCTTGTCGATCGTTGCGAGGTGATCCACGGAAAGATTTCCGGAATATTTGACGCTGGGTTCTCCCTTCGCGTTGGATGCCAGCGTAAAGGCTCCTGCCGTGGAAAGATCGCCGCCGGTGATATCCATTCGAATGGTGCCCGGCATGTAGGACTGAAGGGGACGGAGCGCCAGATTCTTTACGCCCAGCGCCAGATCGGCGCCAAGCGGTGACACGGCAACCGGCCCTTTCGCGGTGATCCTGCATTTCTGGTCCATAACCAGCGCCAGGTCGATGCGGGCCCTGTTTCCCCTTTTCAGAGAAAAATTCGAGACGGTCAGGCTGAGTGGGTGAATCCGCGTGCGAAACGGCCGGGCAGGCTGCTCATCCGTAAAGGTGATGTCGGCCCCATCGAGCACCAAATGATCCACCTGCAGGTCCAGTTGCTTTTTCTTTGCGTCCGCCTTGCCGGGTTTTTTCTTTTTCGCCGTCGTTTCTTCCGGTTTCGCATTGGCTTGCGTTCCGACCAGATTGAGCAGATTGATCTCGCCTTTCGGATTGCGCCGGACGGCCAGTTGGAGTCCGTCAAGCAAGACCTCGGAAAGATGAACGCTGGGAACCAGCGGCTGGACGGAAGCCAGGTTGGCCGACAGGACGGGAAGCCGCAGAATTTTGTTGCCCCGCAGATCATCCAACGACACTTGTTTCAGATCGGCGCGGCCGGTCAGCTTCAATTCGGGGGCTTGTTTTTGAGGCATGATGAAATGGACCTGCAGGCGGATGTCCAGCAGCGCCTGGGTCAGCTTGAAATTCATTTTCACCGGAACATACTGCAGGTAAAAAGGAACATCGATATCCCGGATGTCGATATCCAGAAGGCTTTCGCGCGATGTTTGAAACGGCTGGGTTTTGCCGGTGATCGAAACGGCATCGCCGTTGACGACGGCGGAGAATCTGGGTTCGACATAATGTTTCATGTAGTGATCGATGTTGGAAACAAACGGAACATCGAGATTCAGGTTCCGGATCGAATGATTGGTTTTGTTGGGGGTGTCGTGAAAATCCGCCGCGCCGTTGGAAATTTGAATGTTGTTGAGTGAAAACAAAAACGGTCCGGAGGGCTCTTTCTTTTGCGTCTCTTCTTTGGGAATCAGGTCGGAGAAATTATAGGTTCCGTCCGCATTCCGGGTGACGCCGATGTAAGGTTGATCCAGCCGGATTTCCTCCAGGATGAGCGCGCGCCGAAAGATGGAGGTCGGAACATCCACGTTGACGTGCAGCTCCTGAAAGGCCACGAACGCTTCTTGCGTTTCCCGGTCGGCCAGCTTGAATCCCCGGATCGTCGCGGAAAGATCAAAAGGATTGATCTTGATCTGCCCGACCGTTGCCCGCCGGTGCAGGGTCTCGGAAATTTTCTTGGTCAGGACCGGTTTAAGAACGGCGGGAAGAATCAAAAAGCCGGTAAGGCCGATCAGCGCAATTAGGACGAGGACGGCGATCAGGACTTTTTTCAAAAGACGCATGAAGGGACCCTCCTGTAAGCTTTTGGCGGCAGAACGCCGTCTTTGCCAAATCCCGTGGATTCAAGGCTTCACAGGCGGTTGCCCAAGCGAAAAGGATATTTGGGCAACAGGCCGTCTTGATCGGCATTTCGCACGGCCTGTCGGAAACCCCAAAACCCGCCGCTATTTTTGAAAAAAGACGCGGGCGTCCACCAGGCTCACGCCCTGGCCTTCCGGATGAACGATGACCGGATTCAGGTCGATTTCCGAAATTTCCGGGCACGCGGCGAGCAGCGCGGAAATTCTGCATACCACATTCTTCAGCGCCTGACAATCCGCGGGGCCTCTGCCTCTTGCGCCGGCCAAGAGCGGATAGGCTTTGAGCTCCTGAAGCATGGCTTCCGCTTCCCTGTGCGTCACCGGCGCCAGCCGGATGGAGGTGTCTTTGAAAATTTCAATAAAAATGCCGCCCAGACCGACCACGATCACCGGGCCGAAGGCGGGATCCCGCCTGCCTCCGACAAAGCATTCGACGCCCGCGGGCGCCATTTCCTGAATCAGATACCCGTCGATGGAGGGAGAAGTCTTCAGGCTTCTGATTCTGCTTTTCATGTCGGCCAGGGCTTCCGAAAGCTGTTTTTTGCTGTGGAGGTTCACGGTGACGCCGCCCACGTCGGACTTGTGCGAGGCGTTCCGGGACAGCAGTTTGGCGGCCAGCGGGTAGCGAAGAGGGATTCTGGCCGGCACGGCTTCGTTGTTCAAAAGCAGGCTTTTCACGGGCTGCAGCCCGGCGGCCTCGCAAACGGCGAGGGCTTCGTCCGTAAGCGGAATCCTCTTTTCCTTTTCGCAGCGGGCGCGGATGGATTCAACCGCTTTGAGGTCCAGCGCGTACTCTTGGGGATTGCCCCGCTCGCGGCACGCGGTTTTCTGTTCGTAATAGGTTCTGGAGACGTACAGCGCCTTCACCGCCTCCAGGGGGGACACGAAAACGGGAAAGCACTGCTTTTTCTGCAGATCCAGAATTTCCTCACGGTCGGAAATCATTGCCAGACTGACGGGTTTTTCGTAGCGGGCGACAAGTTCCTTCACGCCCGTCAGAAAGGCGCGGGACATTTCGCTTTCAAAATCCGCGGAATACAGATGATTGAAAAGGACGCCGTCAAAGTCGTCGAGCTTGAGGGCTTCCTCCAGGATATCCGTAAAGATCGTGTAGTTGAAGATTTCGCCCAGGTCGAGAGGATTCTGGTGGGCGATCACGCGGGTGTTGTAAATCGTTTTGAGCTTTTCGATGAACGACGGAGGGAAGGGCGTCATTTCAAATCCGTATTTCGCGCAGGCGTCGGCCGTCAGGACGGCATGACCGCCGGAGCGCGACAGCACGGCCACGCGTTTGCCTTTCATGAGCGGCATTCCGACCACCTGAACCGCGCTGACCAACTCCACTTCGTCGTCGACGCGGAGAACGGCGGCCTGGCGCATGGCCCCGTCCACCACGGCGTCGTCGCCGGAAAGCGCCGTCGTGTGGGACTGGGCGATCTTTGCGCTCGCGGGCGACCGGTTGGATTTCTGAAGGATGATGGGTTTGTCGCAGTTTCGGGCGAGGTCGAAAAATTGGCGCCCGCGCTTGAAGCCTTCCAGGTACAGCGCAATGCATTTGGTTTGAGGATCCCGAATCAGATAGTCGAGAAAATCCGCCTCGTCGAGCTGCAGCTTGTTGCCGATCGATACGAACTTGCCCGCGGTGATGCCGTAGCCCGCGACCGTTCGCAGATAAGAGCTTCCGACGCCGCCGCTCTGGGTGATGAGCCCCAGCGTTCCCCCGGAGGGGACTTCCTTGGCGAAGGCGAAGGGCATCATCATTTTATAATCAAAATTGATCACGCCCACGCAGTTGGGGCCGATGACTTTCATGCCGTACCTGCGCGCGACGGACAGCACGTCCTCTTCCAGGGTGTGTTGGCCGCGCGAGTATTCGCTGAATCCCCCCGACTCGATGACCACGTGTGTAATGCCCTTTTGGCCGCACTCCTCCATGAGGGCGGGAACCGTCCGGGCGGGCGTCAGGAAAATCGCCACGTCCGGTACGCACGGCAGATCCGCGACTTTGGTGTACACGTGAACGCCGCCCACGTCGCCTTCCTGGGACCCGACGCCGTAGAGTTCTCCCGGGTAGCCGATTTGTTTGTTGTTGATGAGGACGATTTGACCCAGATTCATCTTGGTGACGGACGCGCCGAAAACCACCATGCTGCGGGGGGTGAAGAATTTCTCCATGATCGCATTGCTCCTTTCGACCGGCAACGCTGGTTTTCCACCACGTTTTTGAGCCTGTATGAGCAAACGACGCCTTCACCTTGCTGCCCGCCATCAGCCAAAGCGCGAAACGCCAAAATGACACCAGGAAAATGAACGTGAATTCCTTTTTGCCGGGCAGGGCTCTTATAAAGAACGCAGGAGTCTGTGTCAAGAACAAAGAAAACCGGAAGGCGAAGCGATAAGGTCCGGCCGCACGGCGCGGGCTGCCGGATTTCCGTTCTCCGTCCGCCCGCGGCAAAGATTCGTTTGACTTCCCGGGCAAAGCCAATATAATCATGTCCAACGGGATGTTATGGGTTTTATTCTCCGCAGGAGCGCAACGGGGTTGACGGCCCGGCGGGCTCATGCGGGATTTCAATTTCGGAAAAGGGTGAAGTCATGAAGAACAGGCGGCAGGCGGAAAAGGCTCCGGCAAACGACGTCCGGAAACAAAGCCCCCGCCTTCGGTCGCCCCGTCTGGGGGATCGCGCGCGAGGCCGCGCGGAAAGCGAACTCCGGGAGAGCGAAGAGCGCCTCCGGAGCGTCGTCAGCCGATCCCCGATTCCCGCGTTTGTGATCGGCAAAGATCATCACATCCTTTATTGGAACAAGGCCCTGGAACAGCTCACCAAAATCAGGGCCGAAGACGTCATCGGCACCTCCCAGCAGTGGCGCGCGTTTTACGCGAAGAAGCGCCCCTGTATGGCGGATCTGCTGGTCAGCCGCGCCCAGGAAAAGATCTCCAAATGGTACACCGGCAAATATACCAAATCCAAACTGCTCGATGAGGCCTACGAGGCGATTGATTTTTTTCCGGAGCTCGGCCATCACGGCAAGTGGCTGCGCTTTACGGCGGCGATTATCCGCAATGAGGCGGGTGATCTAATCGGGGCCATCGAAACGCTGGAGGACATCACCCGGCGCAAGAAGGCCAAGGAGGCGCTGCTCAGGGCGCACCGGGAGCTGGAAGAGCGCGTGCAGGCGAGAACGGCGGAGCTGGCCCAGGCCAACGAGGCGCTCTTGAATGAATTGATGGAGCGCCACCGGACGCAGAAAGCGCTCAAGCAGACCACCGATCACCTCTCGCTGCTTTTGGAATCCCTGCCGATCATTTCCTACACCCGCAAGACGGACGGGCGCTTCGGCATCACGTTCGTGAGCAGCACCATCGAAGAAATTACCGGCTACCCGCCGCAATGTTTCACGGAGGACGAAAATTTCTGGGCCGACCATATTCACCCGGACGACCGGTCCCGGATCCTGGACGAGCTCAAGTCCGGTCTGGGCAAGGAGACGCACCGCTACAGTTACCGGTTTCGGGTCATGGACGATTCCTACCGCTGGTTTTCGGACTACTGGCGCGTGGTGCAGCTCCCCGCCGGTTCGACCAATTACATTGTCGGCGCCTGGCAGGACGTCACGGAAGACAAGAGAATCCGCCAGGAGGGCGAGCTTCGCCTTCAGCAGATGATTCAGACGCATAAGCTCACGGCGCTGGGCGAAGTCGTGGCCGGCGTCGCCCACGAGATCAACAATCCGGTCAGCTTCATCGCCTACAACGTGCCGATCCTCGAAGAAATCTGGGACGCCGTGGAGTCCATTCTTTCCCGTTCGAACACGCACCACCCCGAATGGGAAAAGCGCGGCCTGTCCTATGAAGACGTCTGCCGCAACATGCGCGACATCATTCAGGCGTTCAAGATCGGCGCCAACCGGATCAGCCGGGTCGTGACCAGCCTCAAGGAGTTTTCCCGCTCCGACGAGACCGCGCAAAAAAAACGGATGTCGGTGCCGGAGGTGATTGCGGGCGCGCTGGTCATCGTGGGCGCGCAGATCCGCAGAACGGTTTCCACCATCGAACAGGACATCGCGCCCGACGTTCTGCCGGTTTGCGGCCACTTCCAGAAGATCGAACAGGTGGTGGCCAATCTGCTGATCAACGCCCATCAGGCGATCCCGCCGGGGCAGAAAGGCCTCATTACCATCCGCTGCCGGAATATCGAAAGTCTCAAAGCGGTGGTGGTCGACATCGAGGACAACGGCAGGGGGATCGAGAAGAAGATCATGGACCAGATTTTCGATCCCTTTTTCACCACGCGCCGCGATCGGGACGGCACGGGATTGGGGCTTTCCATTTCCTATGGACTGATCCGGGAGCATCACGGACTGATCAGCGTGCTGTCGCGTCCGGGGTTGGGCAGCCGGTTTTCCATTTTTCTGCCCGTGGACGGAGCCACCGACATCAGCCTGTATCCGGCCATCCTCTGCATCGACCACAACGTCAAGTACCTGAAGGAGCTCAAGGCCAATTTCGTGGACGCGGTGATCTGGCGGTCGGAAGCCCAGGACCGGCTGGAGGATGTGCTCGATTTTCTGGCGCAGCATCCGGAGGTGGATATCGTCGTTTCCGAAGTCCGCCTCCGGGGATTCAACGGCTGGACGCTTCTGGAAAAAATCCGCGAGAAACATCCGCTGCTGCCGGTGATTCTCTATTCGGCGGACCGCAAGGCCCTTTCACCGCCGGCGCAGGTCAAAGCTTCGCCCGATTTTACGCTGCACAAGCCGTTCAGCATCGATAAGCTTCAGAAGATCATTCATGAGGTGGGAAGACAACGGTTATGAAGATTCTCATGGTAGACGACGAGGAATTGTCTCTGTCCTCCGTGAAGCGGGTTCTCAAGTGGAAAGGCATCAAAAATGTCGAGGTCTGCGACAACGGCCGGGAGGCCGTAGAGCGCATCCGCCTGGAAAATTTCGACATCGTTCTTCTGGATCTGCTGATGCCGGACGTGGACGGCATGCAGGTGCTCGAATCGACCAAACCGTTTTGTCCGGGGACCGAGTTCATCATCCTCACCGCCGTGGACGACATTCAAACCACCGTCCGGGCGATGCGGCAGGGCGCCTATGACTATCTGGTCAAGCCCGTGGACAATGAACTGCTGTTTTTGTCCATTGAACGGGCCTATGAGCGGAAAGGACTGCTGGCCGGCCTTTCGATCAGCGCCGGCCGCGAGACGGCCGACATTCCGCCCGCGTTTGCCGACACGATCACGCAGGACAAGCAGATGAAGGCCCTGATTTCCTACGCGCAGGTGATGGCGCGCAGCGGCAACCCGGTATTGATCACCGGCGAGTCGGGAACCGGCAAGGAGCTGATGGCGCGAGGGATTCACCGGGCCGGGCCAGCGCCCGCCGGGCCCTTCGTGCCGGTGAATGTGTCCGCCATTCCCGCCACGATGTTTGAAAGCCAGTTTTTCGGGCATGTCAAAGGCGCCTTTACCGGCGCGGAAAGTCCGTACAGCGGCTTTTTCGAACAGGCGGACGGCGGCACGCTGTTTCTCGATGAAATCGGCGAATTGCCGATCGGCTTGCAGGCCAAGCTGCTCAGAGTGCTGGAGGACAAGACGTTCACGCCGCTGGGCGCGGGCCGTCCGGTGCGCGTGGATGTGCGACTGGTCTCGGCGACGAACACCCAGCTGGAAGCCGCCTGCCAGGAGGGAAAATTCCGGATGGACCTGATGTACCGGCTCAAGTCCGCCTGTGTCTGCCTGCCGCCTCTTCGCGAACGACGGGGGGACATCCCGATTCTGGCTTCCCATTTTCTGAAAAAGGCCTGTGAACGTCATCAGAAAAACATCAACGGCTTCAGTCCGGAAGCGATGCAGCGGCTGACGCGAGGGGACTATCCCGGAAACATCCGCGAGCTTTCCCAGATCGTGGAAAACGCCGCGCTGCTGGCGGAAGGCCCCGTAATCCGGCCCGCGGATCTGAACGGCAACGGTACGGCTTTGGAACCGCAGGGGGACACCGCTTCCCGCAGGTTGTGCACGCTCAAGGAAAACGATTCTGCGCATGTGCGTTTTGTAATGGACGCCACCGGCGGAAACCGCCGCGAGGCCGCCCGGATTCTGGGAATCACGCTTCGTCAGCTCCAGAGGAAGCTTGCGGAAATGAAGGGATCGTCCAGGAAAGACGTTTGACGGGCATGCGCCGGCTCTTCCGGCAAAGCCCCAACGGATGAACCTTTCAACGCATTTCGATTGATAAGAACTTCCTTTTTGCGGGGTGATAGATACCCTCATGGCACCAGCATGTAACCCGTTGGATCTGAATTTTGGCACGGGATGGTACTGGAACAATGATACCAACTGCCCGTACCGGGTGATTGTTCCGGATAGCGTCCATGGACTGCCCCTGGGGCATGAATACGTCTATGTAGACCTTCCCACAGGAGAGCGCGAGCAGTTTCCGATACACCGCTATGCCCCGATGTACCAAATCCCCTTTCTGTATGAGGAGATCGTGTACCGTCATCTCGGATGCCGAACGCCCGGGGGGATGATCCGCATAATCGATCAGGCATTCCGGTCGCGTGAGGTAACCGATATGGCAGGAATGCGCACGCTGGAACCGGGGGCCGGGTCAGGAACTTTCGGAGAATACCTGAAAAAATATCTTGGAATCCGGTATCTTGCCGGGCTGGACATCGAGCCCCTGGCAAAAGCCGCTGCTGAACGGGACCGCCCGGATCTTTACTCGAATTACGTTATCGAGGATCTCACCCGGCTCTCCCGTAACTTCCTCGACACAGCCGGGACATGGGATTTCGTTGTCATGGCCAGTGCGGTGGGCTGGAATCACATCCCTGTTGAAGGAGTCCAGCAGGCATTCGACCTGCTCCGGATCGGCGGCTGGTTTGCAATCCACGTGAGCCGGACTGATTCCGACATCGGGTGCAGGGCAACGTGCGCCTGGATCGACGGGCTTGCTGCTACCGGGCAGTTCGATCTCGTGCGGGAAGAACGGATCTTTCACCGGAAGGCAATCGATGGTCATGACATCTTTTACACGGTCATCGTCGGGGTAAAGACTGAACGGATGCGGTGAAGGGGGCAGAGCCCATTATCATTGGTGCGGGTTTATTGCCTCCCTTCCGTCAGCCCGTTCAGGTCCGCACCTCGGGGATGATCCGGAAACGAAGCCCTGGCAGTTCGCCTGCCAGTGCCTTCTCCATCTCCTCCTGCAGGGCCCGGATCTCCTCCAGCGTTATTGAGGCAGGGAAGAAGAGTTCCAGTTCCACAAATTGCTCCTTCCCGCTTGTCCGCGTGTAGATTGTTCCGATCCCGTCATAGTTGTCATAGAACGTGGCAAGGACCTTCATGACGTGCAGCTGTTCATCCTCTGTCAGCGGCAGGTCCATCAGCGAGCGGAAATTGTCCCATACCAGGACGCTCCCGGCGATTATCATGTACAGGGACATCACAAGCGCGATTGCCGGGTCCACCCGATTGCCGATTTCCGGAAGACCGGATCGGATCAGGGCCCAGCCCGTCAGGAAAGCGACGAGCATCCCGAGGTTACTCAAAAAAGCCACCCGGAAAGATACGGTGCCGGAGTGAAGGATCGGAGAAGGTGCACCGGTCTCGCGTTCCAGCCGGTAACAGACCATGAAGAAATACCCAAGGCGTATCCCTGTCAGGATAACCGGAACCATCCCGAGCGCATACCCCACCGGGACCGGTTCGATGAGGTGTCCTGCTGCTGTGGCGGCCATGTAAAGCCCGGTCGGGATACATAATACGCCATCGAGGAATGCCGAGAAGTTTTCCAGTTTGCCGGTCCCGTAGGTGAAGCGGGCGGGATTTTTATGCAGGGACTGCCGCATGGCGTAAACGGAGAACGTCTGCACGGCAAAACTGACACTGTACCATGCGAGGTTCACGTAGAGCGCCATGGAGTCCGTGATCGGCGCTGTCAGGAGGAACAGGGCGGCTGCCGGCAGCACTGTGATATATGACCACAGCACCATCCGGTATACGCGGTAATCATGATCCGCGGGAGTTGCTGGAGTTGGCTTGGTGTTCATACATTCAGTACAGGTAATACTGGTTGAAAGGTAAGAAAACTACCTGACGGATTGATAAGAAATTGATAAGAACATCCTTTTTGTTGGACGCAGTATATTAAGCGTGGTTTTGTGTGTCAAGAAGATTTTAGGCACAAGATGTAGGGGCGTGAACAAAATGATCGATTCAGTTTGATCGCGGGAGTGTACCTTTTGCACTTTACTGGCCGCATAGCCGCATGAGGATGCCGTTTGCCGCGGAAATCAAGCGCACGACCGCGTCACATCCTGTTTCAGTGTTCGTCGTGACGTCAGGATTGGATAGAATCATCCCAGGTGTATTGAGGGTCGGCGTAGGCGTCGGTTTGCGGATGTGGAGCATGAGCGAGATCATCAGAAGGGGCATATGCGATGTTTGGCGGGTCGTGGATTTTGGGCGACGGCCTTGACCGGATCAGCCACAGACCCAGATGCGTGAGAATTTCCCGGATGACTTGCGCATCTTTGATGAAGCTGATGATGCGCATGGCGCCTTTACATTTGGGACAGATTAAAGGGTCCACCTCATATATTTTCTGGATCAGCCTTGCCCAGCTTTTCCTTAATGCCTTCGCATCGCCATCCGGTTCAGTTAGACAGGGAATAATATTGTCTGCGCCTTTTGCTTTCCGTTTACCCCGGGCGACGTTGCTGTAATAGCCATAGTAACGCACCATCTGTTCGCCGCGGTTGGGAATATGCGAACACATCGCCGCCGGCCATTCCAGTGCCGGGAAGCTCTCTCTTGTCTTTTTGTCCTTTGCCCTATAAACGACTTTTCCCTCCTGGGCCAGATGCTGCATCCGTTCCTGAGAGAAAGACGCCCGGATGATATATCGTGCCAGATTCTCCATAGCCGAGTCGTCTTTCGGCGAGATTCTATTGCCGCAGTCCTTGCATTTTACCCTTGCAAAGTCATGGCTCAGATCGCCGCAGTCAAGGTAACGGCAGATCACTTTCTCAACATAGGGTCGCCCAAAGCCGTAATCCCTTGAGAAATGGTTATTGTTAAGAAGTGATTTGGAATCCTTGAGGAATTTTCAAGGTTAACCAGTCGTGGCCGCTCCGCTCAACTGTCCGCAGGCGGCCAGGATGTCGCCGCCTTTGCTCTTGCGGAGCATGGCGGTGAAGTGGCGGTCGAGCAGCACCTGCTGAAAGGCGGCGACGGTTGCCGGGGAGGGTGTTTTGTAGGGCGAGCCGGGGTATTCGTTGAAGGCGATCAGATTGATCTTGCAGCGCTGGTCTTTGAGAAGTCGGGCCAGCTTTTCCGCATCGGCCCGCGAGGAATTCACGCCGTCGATCAGGATGTATTCATACGTGAGCATTCTGCGGCCCGGCATGGGATACTGCCGGCAGGCGTCCAGGAGCGCCGCCAGCGGATATTTCTTGTTGACCGGCATGAGACGGCTGCGGGTTTCATCGTCGTGGGCGTTTAGCGAAACGGCCAGGTTGATGCAGATGTCACGGCCCAACTGCAGGATCTGCGGGGCGAGTCCGCAGGTGGAGACCGTGACCCGCCGCGAGGAAAAGCCCAGGCCGAAATCGTCGGTGAGGATCCGGATGGCCTTCACCGTGTTGTCGTAGTTGGCGAGCGGTTCGCCCATGCCCATCAGAACGATGTTGCCCACGGCGGCTCCCTCGGGCGTTTCCTGCCGGATTGTGACGACCTGGCCTGCGATTTCCGCCGGCGTGAGCTGGCGCTTGAGGCCCTGGCGCGCCGTCAGGCAGAAGGAGCAGCCCATCGCGCAGCCGGCCTGCGTGGAAATGCACAGCGTCCAGTGGTTCTTCCCCGGAATCAGCACGCTTTCGATAAAGTGGCCGTCTTCGAGAGCCAGCAGGACTTTTTGCGTGCCGTCCTGCGACTTTTGGATTTTGACGATTTGCGGCCGGTAAAGCCGCGCCGTTCCGGCCAGCGTCCGGCGGAAATCGCGCGCGAGCGTCGTCATGGCTTCGAAGGAAAGGCAGCCCGACTGGTGGAGCCACTTCATAATCTGGCGGGCGCGGTATTTTTCCTTGCCGGAGGCGGCGATGAAGTCTTCCAGTTCCGCGAGGGGAAAGTCCAGCAAATTGGGCAATTCTTTTGTTTCTGATTTTCTTTCCTGTTGAGGTGTCATGAGAAGACTTCTTTAGAGTTCTGGATTCCCGCCTGCGCGGGAATGACGATATGAATATTTATTTATAATCGGTGACCTTATTATATTTTTTTCTTCAGATTCCCGGCAATGGCGTCGATGAATCCTTCCGTGTTGACCTTCCGGTTGGTGGGCCGCTTTTCGGCCAGAAGGAGCAGGTCGCCCGTCATCACGCCGCTTTCGACCGTGGCGAGAGCGGCCGCCTCCAGCGTGTCCGCGAAAGCGACGACCTCCGGTGTGCCGTCCAGCTCGCCGCGTTTGCGCAGGCCGCCGGTCCAGGCGAAAATCAGCGCCATCGAGTTGGAGGAGGTTTCCTCGCCCTTTAAATGTTTGTAGTAATGCTTTTGGACCGTGCCGTGCGCGGCTTCGTATTCAAACCATCCGTGGGGAGAAACCAGCACCGACGTCATCATGGCCAGCGACCCGCACGCGGACGCGATCATGTCCGACATGACGTCGCCGTCGTAGTTTTTGAGCGCCCAGAGCATTCCGCCCTCCGTCTTCATGATGCGCGCGACCGCATCGTCGATGAGTGTAAAGAAGTATTCAATGCCCGCCCGGGCAAACCGGTCTTTCCAGTGCTCGGCAAATTCGCGGTCAAAGACGTCGCGGAAGCCCGCGTCGTACTTTTTGGAGATCGTGTCCTTGGTGGAAAACCACACGTCGATCTTTTCGGAAAGCGCGTAGGTGAAGCAGGCCCGGGCGAAGCTCAGCATCGACGCCTCCAGGTTGTGGTTGATCTGGACGATGCCCGCCGAGGGGAAGTCCTTCACGAATTCCCTCTGCGGCGGACCGCCGTCGGCCGGCGTGAAGACGACTTCGAGTTTGCCCGCGCCGGGAACGGTCATTTCGAAATTGTCGTACACGTCTCCATAGGCGTGGCGGCCGATGGTGATCGGTTTTTTCCAGGCGGCGACGCCCGGCCGGATGTTGTTCACGAGGATCGGTTTGCGGAACACCGTGCCGTCGAGCATGGCGCGGATCGTGCCGTTGGGGCTTTTCCAGGCTTTCTTGAGGTTGTATTCCTTCACCCGGTCTTCGTTGGGCGTGATGGTGGCGCACTTGACGCCGACGCCGTATTTCTGAACGGCGCGGGCCGCGTCGGCCGTGACCCGGTCGTCCGTGTCGTCGCGGTGCTTGACGTGGAGATCGTAGTAGTCGATGTCCATGTCCAGATAGGGAAAGAGCAGCTTGTCTTTCACCATCCGCCACATGACGCGGGTCATTTCGTCTCCGTCCATTTCGACGAGGGGGGTCTTCACTTTAATTTTGGGGCTCATTGCTTTTTTACTCCCTGGGATAAAATGCGGAATTATCGTTGACGGCGGACGTTGAGCGCGCCGCCGGCCAGAATCATTTCTTTTTGCCTGGCCGACAGGCTCAGGCGCACGGCGAAGGACAGACCTTTGGTCCGGTTGGAGACCGTCAGGGTTTCGCTTTCGGCAACGGCCTTTCTCAGCCCGGCGATTTCGAGATCGTCGCCCGCGTCCAGGGCGTCGTAATCCTTGCCATCGACGAACGTGAGCGGCAGGATGCCGAAGTTGATCAGATTAGCGGCGTGAATTCTCTCCAGGGACTTGGCGAGGACCGCCCGCACGCCCAGGTACATCGGACAGATGGCGGCATGCTCGCGCGACGAGCCCTGGCCGTAAGACAGACCGGCCGCGATGATGTTGTGCCGGCCCGCTTCCTTGTTGGCCAGCGCACGGCGGGCAAACGCGGCGTCCACGTTTTCAAAGACGAATTCGGCGTACCTGGGAATGTTCGAGCGGTATTTCATCCGCGCGCCGGCGGGAATGATGTGATCGGTCGTGATCTTGTCGCCGACCTTGATCGTCACGGGACCGGCGAGCGTGTCGGGCAGCGGTGTGTTGACGGGCGGCGCGCCGATGTTCGGGCCGCGGTGGATTTCCACATCCCTTGGTGCGTCGCCCGGCCGGAGAATCATCCGGTCGTCGATGAGCAGCCGTTCGGGAACCGGCACGGCGGGGTAGTCCATTCCCAGATCGCGCGGATCGGTGAAGCGGCCGGTGATGACCGCCGCCGCCGCCGTTTCGGGGCTGACCAGGTAGATATCGGCGTCGAGCGTTCCCGAACGTCCGGAGAAATTCCGGTTGGAAGTGCGCAGCGAAACCGCACCGGATTGCGGGCTCTGGCTGTTGCCGATGCAGAAGCCGCAGGCGTTTTCCATAAGACGCGCGCCGGAGGCGAGCAGATCCGCCAGGTAGCCGTCGCGGGTGAGATTGTCGAGAACCTGCCGCGAGCCCGGCGCCAAAATAAAGCTCACGTCGGGATGCGCAACCCGGCCCTTGAGGATTTTGGCGACCGTCGCCAGATCCTTGTAAGAAGAGTTGGTGCAACTTCCCAGACAGACCTGCTGTACGGTCATGCCGGCCAGAGACCGGACCGTGGCGATGTTATCGGGGCTGTGCGGTTTGGCCGCAAGCGGTTCGAGAAGGGACAGGTCGATCGTCACGACGCGCGCGTACACTGCGTCGGCATCGGCGCAGAGCGGCATGAAATCCGCCTCCCTTTCCTGCAGTCGCAGAAACCGGCGGGTCATCTCGTCGCCGGGAAACACGGAGGTCGTCACGCCGCATTCCGCGCCCATGTTGGCGATGGTGGCGCGCTCCGGAACGCTCAGCGTCGCCAGGCCCTGTCCGCCGTATTCGAAAACGGTCCCGACGTTTCCCTTGGTGGAAAAAATATCCAGTACCTTCAGGATGACGTCTTTTGCGGAAACCCAGGGGCGAAGCCTGCCTTCGAGGTTGATCTTTACTACGGAAGGGCAGGTGAGGTAAAAGGGCTCTCCCGCCATCGCCTGGGCGACGTCGAGTCCGCCCGCGCCGATGGCGATCATGCCCAGCGCGCCGCAGGTGGGCGTGTGGCTGTCGGAGCCGATCAGCGTTTTGCCGGGACGCCCGAAGCGCTCCAGGTGGACCTGGTGGCAGATCCCGTTGCCGGCGCGCGACAGCAGAATGCCGAACTTTTGCGCGACGCTCATCAGATAGCGGTGATCGTCCGCGTTTTCAAAACCGATTTGAATCGTGTTGTGGTCGATGTAACTGACGGACAGCTCCGTGCGGACCCGGGGGACGTTCATGGCTTCAAACTGCAGATAAGCCATGGTGCCCGTGGCGTCCTGGGTGAGGGTCTGGTCGATCCGGATGCCGATTTCCCCGCCGGGCGCGAGTGAGCCGTCCACCAGATGTTCGGCCAGAATTTTTTCCACGATGTTTTTTCCCATGGATTCTTCCTTACGGTAAATTGCAATTACCTCAGTTAATTCAGCGCTCTTTCGCCTATTCGATTCGGGAACCGGCAGGATTGTCCTCATATAATAAACAGCCCGGATAAGCAACCTGCAAAAACGGCCAAAAAAAAAGAGGCGTTCAAGCCTCTTTTTTTAAATCCTTTTGAAAGGCGAAGCGCAATCAGGTGCCGTCATTTTCATCCAGGCCTTTCAGGCGAACGGCCCGCTGAAATCTCTTTTGAAAGTAAGGGCGATCTAGGCTGTCGATGCGGACGGCTTTTGCCTTGTAGGAGGCGTGAACGAACTCGTTGTTGCCGATGTAAATGCCGACGTGGCCGATCGGTTTCTTGGTCCGAAAGAAAACCAAATCTCCCTCCACCAGTTCATCCCGTTTCACTTTCATCCCGACTGTGGATTGTTCACGGGCGGTGCGGGGCAGAGTGATGTCGAAAAATTCATACATTTTACGGACAAAGGCCGAACAGTCGATCCCTTTGACGGTGGCGCCGCCCAACCGGTAAGGCGCGCCCAGAAAGCCGGTTGCCACCCGGATGAACAGCTTTCTTTCTTCGGCGCTGCCCCATTTGCCCAAGAGCTCCTCGCTTGTTTTTTCTTCAAACGAGATTGCAGCAGATGGGTCATCCGTCAATCCTTCATCTTCTTCGTCCAGTAAATCGTCCTCTTCCTCGGCGGGTGCTTTCGCGGGTGCTTCTTCCCTGGGCAAAATCAGCTTTTGTCCGGCGCGCAGGGATTTGGTGGTGACATGGTTCAGCTTTGCGATCTGCATGACGGGAACGCCTGTTTTCCTGGCAATCAGGGGAAGCGTGTCACCCCTTTTGACGATATAGGATGACGAGGGCTGAATTTTTGATTTTGCGGTGACGGGGGATGGTGAGGCTTTTTCTTTGAGGCTTAAAATCTGACCGGGTTTTACGAAATTGCCTTGTAAATGGTTGGCTTTTTTGATTTCCGCGATACTGACGCCGGTTCGTTTGGAAATGAGGGAGAGATTTTCCCCTTTTTTAACTTTGTACTGGGCCGCATGGGCGTCGATTTGAAAACAGAAGAGCAGGAAAAGAGCGAATAATCCCCAAGACACCATGGTTCGCCGTTGCATCATGAAGTACCTCCTGTTTTTGCGGGGGGAGCCCCATTTTGTTAACGGTGCACAGATTGTGGATCGGTGAAGCTAATATTTTTATATCTAAAGATATTTTACTGCACACAGAAAACGAAGGTTTACAATTAAAATACAATTTATCAACTTCGTACGAATCCCACTTACTAAAAATGAAAGGGCATGTCAAATTTATTTTGCAATCTTTTTTAATGAGGTATAGGAAGCGGCATGCGATAAACATGAGGACATGCCGTTGATGCAAAAGTGGAAAAAAGTAATTATATGGAGTTTTTTGGCGCTTGTCGTTTTCTTGACGGCGGATGTCGGCCGTTATTTTTTTTATCCGGACGTGGCCGGTCTCGAGAAAAATCGTCCCGGCAAAACCGCCTTCATGGAATACCGGGAAAAGGTATGGAAGGAGAAAGGCATCAATAAAAAGATATCCGTATCCTGGGTGCCTCTGTCGGGTGTGTCGCCTTACGTGATGAAGGCGGTGATCATTGCCGAAGATGATAAATTCTGGTCTCATGAGGGATTTGACTTTGAGGCCATGCAGAAAGCGCTGGAAAAAGACCTCCGGAAAAAGAAATTCAAGGCCGGAGGCAGTACGATTTCCCAGCAACTGGCAAAGAATTTATATCTGACACCGGCGAAAAATCCGGTTCGAAAAATCAAGGAAGCCATTCTAACCTGGCGGATTGAAAGGCAATTGAGCAAAAGAAGGATTCTGGAGCTCTATCTGAACGTGGCCGAATGGGGGGACGGCCTGTTTGGCGTGGGAACCGCCGCACGCAGATATTACGGCAAATCCGCCGCCGATCTCGGCCCGCGTGAAGCGGCTCAGCTTGCCGCCGCCCTGCCCAATCCGAGGCGCTTCCGTCCGGACGGCAGTTCAAGGTATGCGGCCGGCCGGGCGGAGAGAATTTATCAGATCATGGTGAGGCGCGGCATCGTCATCGAGGAATACGACGAAGTTCTGAAGGATGAAGGCGGAGAAGGGGAAAAAGTCCCTGATCCGATTTCGCCGGAGCCGGGGGCCTCTGCCGCCGGTGAACCCATGAAGACGGAAGCGCCCGCGGCTTTCCCCTGACCTTACTGAAACCGCGGTTGACCGGACAGGAAATACCGGAAGAAAACGGAAACAGTCCTGATTGGAATGGGTTTCATGATGCAGTTCCTCTACCTCGACTACAACGCCGCCGCTACGCTCGATCCGGGCGTGATCGCGGCAACGGCGGGATTGCGAAACGGGGCGGGATAAATGAAAGCGGCAGGAGCAGGAAAATCTTGGCCATGCGAAGGCTTGAATGATCCGGCTTTGTCGGCCGCCGCGGTCAAAGAGGAGGCCCGCCGGCTTGGTTTTGACGGCTGCGGGATTTCCCGCGCGGAAGCGCTTCCGGAAGACGCTCTCCGCCTGCGTTCGTGGCTGGATCACGGGTATCAAGCCCAAATGGCCTATATGGAAAAACATACGGAGAAGCGGGTTGATCCGGCTTTGCTGTTTGAAGGGGCCCGTTCGGTCATTTCGGTTCTTTTGAATTACTATCCGTCAGGAACGCAAACCGATTCGGATGCGCCCGTTCTGGCAAAATTCGCCTACGGGAAAGATTATCATGTCGTTGTCAGGGAAAAACTGAACCGTCTGCTGAGGAAAATTTCGTCCCGCATCGCGCCGGTTCGCGGCCGGGCGTTTGTGGATACCGCGCCGCTGCTCGAAAAGGCGTGGGCCGCCCGGGCGGGTCTGGGGTGGATCGGCAAGAACACCTGCCTGATTTCGCCGGATAAGGGATCTTTTTGTTTCATCGGAACGCTTCTGATTGATATTCCTCTGCAATACGACCGTCCCGTTGCCGATCGTTGCGGCGGTTGCACGCTTTGCATCGACGCCTGTCCCGCGAAGGCCATTGTCGCCCCGCGGACGCTGGATGCCGGCCGCTGCATTTCCTATGGGACGATCGAAAACAAGGCGGCTGTCGGAGAGGCGTTCAGGAATCCGCCGGCCGACCGCGTGTTCGGCTGCGATATCTGCCAGGATGTCTGCCCCTGGAATCGCCGAGCCGTTCCCCACCATGAAAAGGATTTTGATCCCCCGCCCGGATTACTTGAGATGACCCGCGAGGAATGGTTCGCCCTCAACGAAGAGCAATACGGGAGAATGTTTCAAAACTCCGCCGTGAAAAGAATTGGATTTGAAGGCCTGAAAAGAAACCTCGACAGGATTGCGGGATGATCCTGACGCGGAGACGGGTGAAAACGGACGCATAACCGTCAAATGTCAAGAATAAAGATTTGACCCCTCTTATCGAAAGAGCAGCTTATATAATTCACCATACACATAAAAGGCTGTTCCGCCCGCATCATAAAGAAAGAAGAAATATATGCTTATCAGGGAGACCATCAATACGGCCATTGGACCGGCCGTGACTGCGTTTGCGTCATAGAGATTTCGTTTTTTATAATATTTTCGGCAGAGCATTTCGCTTACGGCCAGGAGCCCGGCCTGCCCTACGAAGATTCCCAGCACCGGATGAGTGCACAGACAGTAAAAGAAGGATTCTCCAAGGGTAAAGAACTCGCTGACGCGGATGATTTCTTTGATGGCGTATGCCAGTGGCGTAATGTAGGAACCGGCAATCCGCTCCGTCAGATCCGCTCCCCGCATCCGCATGATCCGGTAAACGAAAAACCCGTTCAACGCCAGGTAGAAAAAAAGGACAAAATGAACGGTATTCATGGCGAACTTATACACTTCACGGTTTTCAATCCAACCCAGGTTTTCACTGATCCAATGAAGTGCCAACCAGCCGAGAAGGGCCGTCCCGGCGGGGATGATGAACCTCTTGAGGAAGGGAGCCTTTTCGATTTGCCGAATCTTATTTTCCATCACCGGCGCCTCCACGATATTGGGCAAGCAGACGTTTCATTTCAGGCAGCATCCGTTTGCCTTCCGGGGTTTCAATGAGGTTGTTCCTGTAACCGGGGTCTTTCTTCACGTCAAAGATTCCGGCCTTCCTGCGCCCCCGGTACGTCATGTAGATGTGGCTTTCGGTGCGGACTCCGTACTGTTCCGGCACATTGTAGGGGAAATCCTTGAAGTACTCGTATAAAAAGGATTCCCGAACCTTTTCCTTCCGGTTTTCCAGCACCGGTTTCAGGGAAATTCCGTCACAGTCCCTTTTCGGCGCGGCTCCGGCAAGGTCAAGAAGGGTGGGAGCCAGATCGATATTCAGGGCCATGCCTTCGGCCCTCCTGCCGGGTTTCACGGTTCCCCGGGGATAACGGATCACAAAGGGTATGCGGATATTCACCTCCGAGGCGTCCCGCTTTCCCACATCCATGTGCTCGCCCCAGGAATAGCCGTTGTCGCCTGCCAGCACCACGGCCGTATTGCGCGCCATCCCCAGTTGGTCCAGCTCATCGAGGAGCCGCGCAAGCTCGCGGTCAAAGGCGGTCAGGCTCTCGCAATATCGGAGATAATTACGCTCCGTGGTGAAAAAAGGCGGCGCGCCCTCTATGGCTTTTCCGCTCAACAGGCTGATGAAAGAGAATGTTTCTTTCGGAAGGAAGGAGAGGTCTTCATTTTTATAGATGCCCTCCAGGTCCTCCGGGGGTCTCCAGGGCGAATGCACCGCTTTGTGGGAAAGATACAGGCAGAAGGGTTTTTCGCTTTTTTCTTTGATGAACTGGATGGCATAATCCGTCAGGTCCGTTGTGATATATTTGCCCGGTCGTTCGGTTTTCACGCCGTCGATGATGAGCGGGCAGTTGTAATAGTAGCCTTGGCCGCCGCTCGCGTCAAAGGTGATGAACCGGTCGACGCTGTTGATTTTCGGTATCTTTCCCGGCATGTGCCATTTTCCGATGAAGGCGTTCCTGTATCCTGCTTCTTTAAGGTTCTCGAAAAATGTCCGGTTCTTCTCATTGTCCCAGACCGTAAGGTTGTCTTTCACGCCGTGATGATGGGCATATTGTCCGGTGAGGAAACTGGCCCGGGAAGGACTGCACAGCGACGTGGTGCAGAAGGCATTGGTGAAATGGACACCCTCCCTGGCAAGTCTGTCCATACCCGGTGTTTTCAGAAAGGGATGGCCCATGCACCCCAAATGATCCCACCGCTGATCGTCGGTGAGAATAAAGATGAGGTTGGGTTTTTCCTCCCTGGCAAACAGGGCTTTCGGGATGAGTCCCGCCATGGTGGCCCCCGCAGCCAGCTTTGCCGTCATGGAAAGGAGCTCCCTCCTCGTCACGTTTTTCATGCAACATCCTCCATGCTGTTATTTCCATAACCTTGCCACAGAAGAAAAGACCTGCCGTCGTCCGCAATGATCACGCCGTGGAGGTCCGGGCCGCCTTTTTTTTCACCGTGATGACGCCGGGATATCGTTCATCGGAATGAATCCTTTTATGATGACTGTGGTGTCTCTTTTTTACACATAAGTAACGCCTGCGTCAAGCGTCTTCAGAAGAGTCGGCGGAGAACTTCGGGGAAATCGCTTTCAACTTATGATTTGTCTTTGCGGGCTTTTTGCAATACAATCCCCCCGTCAAGGAGGAATATGATGGATCAGCTCAGACCGTACCGTTCTTTCGTGAGTTACATCGATCGCAGCCGGAACTACTATGCCGCCCAGGGCTATGAGAGGCCTTACGCCTGGCCGCATTATGACGAGGTTCCTTTTACGCCGCTTGCCAAACCGCTCTTCCAATGCCGCGTCGGATTGGTCACAACCGCGGGCCTGCCGAAGCCCGTCGACCCGATGGCGGCCATGCTGTACCGTCGCGAAATGTACGCCCAGCCCGCTTGGCCGCCGCCCGAGTCGCTCTATACCGATGATCTGTTTTGGGACAAGAAGGCGACGCATACGCGGGATGTGGACAGCTTTCTGCCGTTGACCCGCCTGGCGGGCTTCGCCGCAAGCGGACGCATCGGATCGGCATCGCCCCGGTTTTACGGTGTGCCGACGGATTACAGCCAGGGAAGGACCATTGAACGGTACAGCCCCCAGATCCTCGACTGGTGCCGCGAAGACGGCGTTGATGCCGCAATCCTCCTGGCGCTTTGACCGGTTTGCCACCAGACCGTGAGTCTGGTCGCCCGTCACCTGGAAGCCAACGGTTTGCCCACCGTCGTGATGGGATGTGCGCGGGATATCGTGGAAGAATGCGGCGTGGCGCGGTTTGTCTTCACCGATTTTCCCCTTGGAAATCCTGCGGGAAAACCGGGGGACGCCGGGATGCAGCAGGCGATCCTGGGGACGGCGCTTGATCTTCTGGAACGCGCCTGGATGCCGCGCACCACGGTGCAAACGCCTTATCAATGGCCGGATGATGCATGGCGGGAAGACTTCATGAGGGTGGATGAGTCCAATCGCGAGGAGCTGGCGCGCCAGGGGAAAGAGCGCCGCGATTTGCAGGCCCGCCTGAAGAAAGGCTGACCCATCGCGGCCTGCGGTCTGCTTGTCCATTGCCGCCCCGGGTAGCCCTCTTCGGTCCTCCCTGAATTTTGTTTGAGACAGGCGGACGAACGACATGGCCGTCCACGGCTCTCAGGCCAAGGAGCTTTTTTACACTACCGGCAGCTCCGCCTTTTTTTCCTGCCGGGCCTGTTCGTCGAGGATGACGGACAGTGCCATGCGGGCCGCCTTGCCCACGAGCGTGGAGCAGCCTTCCGGCATCCCCGCGGCCAGCGCCGCCTTCATGTCTTCCATGTCGTAGAGGTTGAAAAAGCGGCCGAACTGCATCACCTGAAGATCATGGCACCGGCAGGCGGAGAATTCCTTTACAAACTGTTCATGGAATTTTTTGGCGAGCCTGAGCGCTCTGATCTGTTTGCCCATCCGTCCCAGATCTTCCTTCTTCCGGCCGAAAAAGTAGCTGATGGCCATCGTGCCGCCGGAAAGGGCGCCGCAGTGGCCGTCGCCGGAAAGTCCCACGCCGTCGGCAAAACCCGTGGCGGAGCGAACAACGTTTTCATCCTCCACGCCCAACACTTCGAAAATGGCGGAAAGCGAGCATTGCGAGCAGTTGCCGCCTCGCAGTTCATACGCCTTTGCCCGTTTATAAACCTCTTCGAGCATTTCTTCTCTGTTCATTTCGTTGCCTTCCAATGTTTATTTCCTTGCCCTCTCCAGAATTTCAGCGATGCCCAGCACCTCCAGGCGTTCCTCCAGGTGTTCCATCTTCACCGCATCGGAGAGCATCTTTGCGCAGTTGGGGCAGGCGACCGCCAGAATCGAAGCACCCGTCTGGACCGCTTCGCGCACGCGCACGCGGCTGGCGCTGTCTTCGGCCGTGCCCAGAATGTCCGTAAAGAAGTTTCCCCCGCCTCCGCCGCAGCAGAACGAATCAGGGCCGCTGCGGTGCATTTCAACGAATTCGGCTTTGGGAATGGCCTTCAGAATTTCCCTCGGCGCCTGATAGATGGACTGATGCCTTCCTAAGTAGCAGGGGTCGTGGTAGGTAATTTTTACCGGATACGCTTTGAGTTTGATTTTTTTCTTCCGGATCAGTTCGGCCAGAACCTCGGTAAAGTGCCGGACCTGAAATCTTCCACCGAGGCCCGGGTAGTCTTTTTTGAAGGTATTGAGCGCGTGCGGATCGAGCGTGATGATTTCTTTCACGCCCTTTGCCTTGAATTTTTCAATGTTGGTTTGGGCCAACTGGGCAAACAGTCCCATCTCTCCAAGGGCCCTCACGTCGTTGCCGTCGCATCCTTCCTCGCCGCCGAGTATGCCGACCGACAGGCCCGCGTCCACCAGTATTTTCCCCACGCTTTTGGCCATGCGCTTTCCGACTTCATCGTAGGAGCCGACGCAGCCCGCGTAGAAGAGGTATTTCTGATTGGTGTAGGGTTTCAGCCCCGTGCCTTTCGCCCAGTCGCCGCGTTCGGACTGCGGAAGCTTGTAGGGATTGCCGCTTACGGCAACGGCCTTGAAATAGTCGCGCACGCCGGGCGGAATCCGGCCTTCGCCCACCAGTTCAGCGCGGGTTTCCTGAAAGATGTCCGGCAGGAAATCCTTGAACCGGGGAAACACGCACTGGTCCTTGCAGTTGTCGCAGGCGACGCAGGAAAACATGATCTCGGCAAAACGCGCGGAGGTTTCAATTTCGCCGGAAAGCCACGCGCGGGTGAGCCACATCCGGCCGCCCGGCGAGTAGGTATCCCAGCCGAAGGCCTTGTAGGAAGGGCAGTTGAAGTCGCTGTAGTCCGACGGAAACTTGCAGTAGCCGCAGCGGAAACAGCGATGGACGATATTTTCATGTTCGATGTGTCGGATGTAGGTCATGCGTTCACCTCCCAGTTGCCGGGGTTCATGATCCCCTGCGGATCGAGGTTTTTCTTGATCATCAAGAGAAGCCGGCGCGCGTTGGGCTCCATTTTCTCAAGCAGCATCTTCTGCTCCTTGAAATTGGGCTTCCAGGGAATGCCGCCCATGCCCAGCGCGAAAGCAGTTGCCTCGTCCAGCGCCTTTTCCACGCGGTCCATCATCGCCGGATCGTTGCGGTTGAAGGCGAAAGAAATGCTGTACATCATCGAGTGCCCGCCGGAAATGAGCCTGGCCGTGCTGGCGTAGAGAACATTGTATTTGGCGGCCAGCTCCACCACCTTGGCGGCGTATTGCGGGAAGTGTTCAATCGGCGCAATGGGCCCCGAGTATTCAAAACCGCCGCCTTTGGGCACGTCGGCGAAATCGGCGATGTTGCGGCCCGGCATTTCCAGGAGCATGGGCTTCATGTACTGAATCGACATGAAGCCTCCATCCTTGGAATCCATGTATTCCTGGAGGCAGTCCCAGACCATCTTCCGTTTGAATTCGACTTCTTCCTCCGTATCGCCCGTGAAGAAAATCGTGATGTGGTAGTTCCCCAGAAACATGAGCGGCTTGGGCTGGAACCAGACATTGATGTCTTCGAGCATTTCCAGGTGCGTGAGCTTGTAGAGGATGTGCGGAATCAGATCGAGGCGGTCCGTGACGAAGAGTTCCGCGTCGCGGATTTTTTTGTTGGGATAAAGCTTGAGGCCGACCTTCGTGATGACGCCCGTGCAGCCGAGCCAGCCCAGGAAGAGCCCCGACAGATCGGGGAGCGTCGGCCCCTTGGAAATCCAGTAGGGCCCGATCGACGGAGAGCCGATCCGGCAGATCTCGCCCGTGGGCAGGACCACTTCCAGCCCCGTGACCATGTCGGAGTTGAAACCGTACTGGTTGGTGAGCCTTCCCTGACCGTGCAGGGAGACGTTGGCTGCGATGGTGGTGGTCGAAGGGGCGTCGGGAATGCTGTGCCGCAGCGTCGGATGGTTTTTCTGCAGATACGCCTTGAGCGCGCCCTGGGACGTTCCGCCTTCGACGACCACGTAGCGCGCCATGGGATTTACTTCCAGGATCTTGTTCATCCGCTTCATGTCCAAAACGATGCCTCCTTTGAGCGGAATCACGAGTCCCGCGAGCGACATGCCGTTCCCCATCGGAACGATAGGAATCTTTTCGCGGTTGGCCAGTTGAACGATTTTCTGGACTTCTTCCGCGGTTTTCGGCGCAACCACGAAGTCGGGCTTGTGCGGCGCGAGAACCCCGGGATCGCGCGAATAAAACCAGAGCTCTTCCGGAGCATCGGAGACGCCCCGCTCGCCGACAATATCCACGAGGGCTTTTCGAATATCGCTCATGAGGCAGCCTCCCTTTCTTTTTCGCCGATGGCCATCTTGCACAGATCGATGATGTGCACCGGCTTCAAACCGCGCTTGGCGACTTTTTCCGACAAAGAGGTCTGGCAGGCCGGGCAGTTGAAAACGCAGTATTCGGCGCCCGAGGCCAGCATGTCGTCGATGTTGCGCTTCTGGACGTCGTCCGCGAGCTTGTAGCCGGAAACGGAGCGAAGAATTTCCGCGCAGCACAGTGCGTTTTCGTCCTGATACTTCCGTTTGGGCGCTTTCACGCCGATGAGCTTGAAGATTTTTTTCACCACCGGCAGCTTGTCCGGAATGAGCCGGTTGGAGCAGGAACGCTGGTATGCTACGGTGATGCCCAGCGGTTTAATTTTGTCTTTGAGTTCCTGCATACGCTGCCAAACAAAATCCAGATAGTAAACCGGCTTGAAGGGCACCTCCATGCCGTAGGCGGAGGCCATCGAGGTCAGCGTGCCGTAGCATTCGTCATGCATGCAGATGACTTCTTTGACGCCCAGCTTGCGGTAGTTTTCGATGACGACGGGGAGCCGCTCCTTGATGACCGACATGCGGGCGAAGTGAGAATGAACCGCCGGGCACATGAATTCCGCGCCGAACACGCCCGCCGAGGCGACGTCCTTAAAGATCTCTCCCGTGCCCAACTGCCCCAGTTCGGGGAGATAGCAGCAGGAAAGCGCCGTATCCTTTACGTTGCCCACCAGGTACTTGCCCTGCATCTGCGTCATGTTTTTCCACTGCGTCGTGATGGGGCGCGGCGCGGTGAACATGCCTTTTTCCTCACGCTTTTCCGAGATGAGGTAAAAGGGGTGGTTGCCCCGCGTGCAGTATTCCTCGCAGGCGTAGCAGGTGACGCATTCGGTCAGCACGCGGGAATCCTTTCCCTTCATGACTTTCATCATTTCCCCGTGCGCTTCCTTGTGCCCGCTAAACGTCATGTACTGGCATTTGAGCAGGCAGTCGGCCGAGCGGCAGCTTGCGCAAACCTTCTGATCGAATTTCAGTTGAACCATGAAGCACCTCCCTCGTTTGATGATGGGATCCATAAAACCCGATTTGACGTCCGTACCCATCAGGCGGGGATTGGACGATTTACCTGGCCATGCTTTCCAGTATAATTTCCGCGGCAATCCTGGCGCCGATGCCCGGCGCGATCACGCACTGTTTTCGGGCGCCGCTGGCGTTGAACGCCTTGAGATTTTCCATGCTGCTCATGGGATCATAGTATTTTCCCAGCAGTTTTTTTTGGATATCCGGGCAGTAAAGGCTTCCGAATGCCGATTCAAACCGGTTGATGAACATCCGAGCATACAGGTATGCGCCGGCGTCGTCATGTTTGGTGATGTCGGGAGGGGAGAAAAATAGCCCCAGTGCAATGAGCCCTCCGGCTACCGGTCCGCAGATTCCTCCCGACATGGCCAGGCCGGGAAACGGTCCCAATCCCCGGACGATGTCCAGGCTGCCCAGACTGAACTCTTCGAACAGGGCCGTGGCGCTGCTCTTGGCGCAGTTGCGCATCAGGTAACAGTAATCTTCCGCCCGGCGCTGCACGCGATCCAGAATCACTTCCTTTTCGCGCAGCATTTTTTCACGATCCAGCGTTTTGGATGGAATGCCGTTTTGCACCAGCCGGTTGAAGCTTGCTTCAATATCGGTGATCGGCCACTGGCGATCGATCAACTCTTCCTGTCGTTTTCGGATGGAATCAGAACCGGGCATGGTTGGTTCTCCTCTTCATTCGTCGCTTTTTGAGTGACGGCTTTGTCTTTCGCGTTGAGATTATGCCCTCTTGTAAACCGGTTGAGCGGAAACATAGCATATTTTCTTTCCAAAGAGCCAGTTTAAAATTTGGATAATTTTTAAAGCAGGAATTTTTCCGGCGCAGTCGGCTTTGGGGCGACCTGTGATCGAGTCAGGAGGCCTGCCGTGCTCCGGAAGCGTGTTTGGCATCGATTATTATGAGAAACAGGCAGAACCGGAAGGTTGCATTTCCTGAGGAGGCCTTCCGGTTACGCCGACCCGCGATAAACGCCTTCGTAATCGAGCGTGGAGAGCGCTTTCGTTTTTCCGGGATTTTTCATTCCACCCGCGGCAATGGCGCCGATAAAGAGCCTGTGGTCGCCCGCATCAATGGTGTATTCCAGCAGGCAGTCCAGATAGCCGATACACTTATCCAGAACTGGCAGTCCATGCGGAGACAGGGAATGCCCTGCCTCGTTGAATTTCTTTTTCCATTCGGCGATTTTAAAATTTTTAATCGTGTGGGCGAGATCTTTGGGCAGGACATTGACGCAGAATTTCTTCGTCTCCAGTATTTGCGCGTGCGACAGACGATTTTTCCGGATGGCCAGCGCCAGACGCGGCGGCTCGTGCGAACACTGGGTCAGCCAGGAGGCGATCATGCCGTTGGGCCCCTCGTCGGTTGAAATGGTGACGAGATAGATTCCGTAGGTAAACCGGTCGAACACGTCCTGCCATACCTTTTCCATCGGCTCTCCTTTTCATTTCGCTTATAAAGCGTGACAGGCGGAACAATCAAGCTTGATTTTGCCGCCCTGATGGGCCTGATGGATGCTTGCTGAAAATTTGGACGGTTCCTCCTTCAACGGATCCGGTTTGTGGCAGGTTAAACATCCGGATGCCTTGCCGACATCCGGATGTTTTGCCGGCAATATTTTTTCATAATCCTTGTGGCAGACGCCGCAGGCATTTTCCTTCAGCGGCGGTCCTCCGGCAAATGCAAGCGTCAGGCAGAAAACCATCAAAAGCACCGCCGTGCATCCGCCGACCCATAAACATTTATTTGATCTTTTCTTCATGGCCCTCAATCTCTTCACCATTTGCAAATTTCTTTTTCCTGAACCGCCGGGGGTGGCAAACCGCCCATCGCTCGCTCGTGGGCGGATGTCCCTTTATGTCGGGACATCCGCCGGCAAAAGGGTTTAAGCTTTGGCTGTGTTTTTCCCGGCGACGCGTCCGAAAACAACGCAATCGGGAATGGCATTGCTGCCCAGACGGTTGGAGCCGTGAACACCTCCGGCCACTTCGCCAGCCGCATAGAGTTTCGGAATGACGTCGCCGAAGACATCGATCACCTGCGCCTTATCGTTGATCCGCAGTCCGCCCATGCAGTGGTGAACCGCCGGCCACTGGGCGACCGCATAGAAGGGCCCTTTAACCATCGGTGTCATTGCCTTGGTGATTGGTTTGCCGAATTCTGGATCTTTACCCTCGGCGATATAGCGGTTGTGCTTGTCGATGGTATCAACCAGCGCATCCGCGGGAATGCCGATTTTTTTGGCCAGTTCGGCAATGCTGTCAGCCACGGTCAGACGATTGTGCTTCAACCCCGCTTCAACCTCTTGCCGGGTTCCGCCGAATTTTTCCACCATCTCATCGCTGAAAATCGTATAGGTGGGTTTCCCCTGAGGCCCTAACGCGATCTGGGCGAAACTAACATGGTCGCGCCGCGCCAGCTCGCTGATGAAGCGTTTGCCCTGTTTGGTGACGTAAACGATACCGTTGCCCGGTCCGTTGAAGGGATAAAGCGCCGGCGTGTCCAGAATGCCCGTATCCGGATCGGCATAGGGATAAAGCTGAATAAAGTTCATCTGTAAGGTATCCGCGCCGACGGCCTGGGCATAACGGATGATCTCGCCCGTGGCCCCCTTGTGATTGGTGCAGTTCCACTGGCCGGCCAGGTAGGGATAGTGATCGGCGCGCATCTTTTCGTCGCGGCTGAATCCGCCGGAGGCCAAAATCAGGCCCTTGGCGACTTTAATGTTGTTTACCTTATTGCCCTTTTTGACTTCGACGCCCAACACCGGGCTTTTGGGGTCCGCATCTTTCCTCCAAATCCAGGTCACCTGCGTGCCCAGACGGAATTTGGCGCCGTTTTTTTCCGCGATTCGCTTGAGGGCATTCACATAGACCGCGCCGGTGCCCGCCGCATGCGTCCGGTAAGCCGAATGGCCACCTGCTCGGACGACTGTTGGGCGGATCACTGCGCCACCGTCGTCAATCATCCAGTTGAGCGCTTCGGTGGCCCCTTCCGCCAGGACCTTCACCAGCGCCGGATTGCTAAAATAGTCGCCGCCCTTGAGGGTATCTTCAATATGCAACTGGACACTGTCTTTTCCCAGATTAAGCTTTTCCCGATAATGGAATTTATCGTCCCAAGACGCGTAAACACCGCCGTTAATGATGGAATTACCTCCATAGGTCGGCATTTTTTCCAGCACCACGACCTTTTTTGCGCCGTCAATTGTCGCCTGCGCGGCAGCGGCACATCCGGCAAATCCGGAACCGACAACCACCACATCAAGGGTCTCGTCCCATTTTTTGGGTAAAGGGCGCACCACCGCTTCCGCCGTTCCCGGCAGTGCCATGTTGAGCGCCAGTCCGCCAGCGGTCAGAGCGCCCAGTGTCGCCGCTCCCTTCAGGAAAGAACGGCGATTTACACCTTTAACTTCTTCTTGCCGAGCATCTTTGATCTCCTGTTTTTCTGTGTTCATTGCAGCCTCCAAAGAAAAATTTTTATAGTTCTGACAAATCCCATCGGGGATTCGTCCCTTTTTCCAAAAAGCGGATACTTCGGGCATCCTGAAGATTTTACGTTCAGCCTTGTTTTCCGGCTGGCCCTTTTGGTGTACCCGACAGATACCCATATGGACTGAAAAAGCATTTAACATTAAAAAGAATCAATAAGAAGTGGTATTTAAAGGGTAAAAACGGGTATAAATATATACCCGTTTTATGGGCGTGGAGATTCACTGGCAGCGTTTGTTCCGGCAATGCGGCCGAAAATGAGGCATTCGGGAATGGCGTTGCTGCCCAGCCGGCTGGCACCATGTACACCGCCGACAATCTCACCCGCGGCATAAAAGCGGCTGATCGGTGAATTGCCGTCGATTCGGATGACCTGGGCTTTGGGATTGATACGGACACCGCCCATGGTGTGATGGACCTTGGAAATCAGGCGGATGCAGTAATAGGGTGGATGCCGGATCGGGAGCAGGTCCCGGGGAATGGGTTTGCCGAACCGACCGTCTTTTCCACTTTCGATCATGACGTTGTAGGAATCGATCGTATGCTTCAGCGGCAGGAGAGGCACCTGATTAGCCATGGCCATGTCTTCGATCGTTTCATATTTGCGTACGACGCCACGCTTGAGACACTGGTCCAGCGTGGGTGCGTGCTGCACCCCCATCTCATCGACAATTGCGATGGATTCGCGGCCGGAGCTGAGCATGGCGTCCACCAAAAGCTTGCGGTCCGCCTGTTCGTTGACGAAACGCTCTCCCGTTTGCAGATCGATCAGTATGCCGTAGGGAAAACCCGCCAGCATGGAAAACATCGAGCCCACTCCGAAGCCTTCTTCATCGCGGGATGCCCATGGGCCTAACTGGATCATGGACAACTGTACCGGTGTTGCACCGGCCTTGATGGCCAAAATAAGGCTTTCGGCTGTGGCACCCTTGTGATTGGTGCATTCGATGTCTCCCGTCAGCAGGGGATTCTGAATGGCCCGGAACTCTTTGTCCTGGCTGAATCCTCCCGTGGCCAGAACCACTGCTTGCCTGGCGCGGATGCGCTTCGGCGTGCCGCTTTCGCGGTTTGGGAAGATGTAATCTTCGTGGACCTCCACTCCTTCGATGTCGCCGTTAGGATCCGCAATGAGATCCGTCAGAAAGGTTTTCAGACGGATCGGAACGTCCATTTCCCGCAAACGGACCAGCATCGGCCGGATAATGCCGGCACCCGACGTATTGACCGTATTGTAGGTTCTCGGTACGGAATGGCCACCCAGATGGCTGAGCTGGGGTTTATACTTCACACCCAGCTCATTGATGGTCCAGAGGAGTGTTTCGGTCGAGCGCTCGGCCACGACACGGGCCAGATCGCGGTGGTTGAAGTTATTTCCGGCGGCCAGCATGTCCGCGAGCATCAATTCCGGCGAATCAACAATATTTACATCGGCCTGCAAAGGCGAGCCGGCCGCGGCGAAAAGCCCGCCGCTGATGGTGGAATTGCCGCCCGGCACGGACATCTTTTCCAGAACCACCACGGAAGAGCAGAGCTTGCGGGCCTCGATGGCTGCCGACAGTCCCGCAAAACCGGAACCGATGATCACAACATCAAATTCTTCATTCCACATCTTTGTGCTCCCTGTCCGTTTGTCGGATGATCATTTTTTCCATCACGTCTCCAACGAAAACTTATAAGACGCGATTCATCAAAAAAGCATGCAGATTCAGTTTCTCGCCTCTCAGCCCCAGTTTTTTTCGGATATTTTTGCGGTGCGTTTGAACTGTATCGAAGGACAGCTTCATGGCTTCACAGACTTCCTTGCTCGAACAGCCGGCCTGAATGAGACGGCAAACTTCAATTTCCGTTTTCGTGAGTTTCAGCAGCCCCGCGTCCAGTTCTTTGTCAAATCCCGTCGTCAGCCCGAGCAGCTGCTTTTCCAGAATCGCCAGGTAGCTTTTGCGGACACCCGCCTCCGCTGCTGTGTCTATTTTTTTTAACCCCGGCAAAAGCGATGTTTTAATTTTTGAAGTTACCCGGTTTTCAAAATCCTTGCGGTCCTGCTCGATGCTTTTCATTATGGTTTTCAGCGTGAGATTCATTTCTTCGATCTGCCTTTTTTCCTGCCGGATCTGAGTCTCCATTATTTTTTGCTGGGTGTCGTCCCGAACGATCAGCGACCAGTAGCGCTTCCCTTCAAGGTCGCTGCGGGCCGCCGTTACCGTTGCCGGAAAGGTTTTGCCGTCCACATACAGGCAGGTTGCTTCGATGCAGCGCCGCTGGCCTTCGATCAAATCTTCCAGATGTCGGATCAAAAGCCCGGCGTCTTCTTCCTCCATCAACGACCGGATATTGGCTCCCATCATATTCTGATGCTGTATGCCGTAGATTTCGCAGGCGTGCTGATTGGCGCGAACAATTTCAAAGTCTTCATCCAGTAATATAATACCTTCGCCGACGGACATGAAAATCGCGCCCAGCAGTTTGTCCGACGTTGCTCGCCGAACGGATTTTTGCGCTGAAGCGGCCTGCTCCGGCGTTTGCCAGCCTGCGACAATAGCCATCTCGGTAAAATCAGCCACGCGCCGAAGCTTCAAAATTACATCGGTCCGTAAAGGCGAATGCGGTTCGGTCTCGGCCAACTTTTCTTCGATGCAGGAAACCATAGTTTTAAGGTATCCGAGAAAAAACTCCAGATCCATGCCGCGCTGTTGCCCGAATCGGGCTTCATTGGCCAGGGGCTGTGCCAGGCATACCTTATCGTGCGTGTCTTTCGCGGGCGCCGCCGTCGGATCATTCGGGAAACAGGACTCCAAGGCCGCAAGGAGTCCATTGAATCTCCTGTGAAAATCCTCATGGCCGGTTGTTCGTGGATTGGCCTGCCCGGCCCTGTACATTCGGCGCAGCCATTCGTCGAAAATGTCCTTTTCCCATTCCTTTAATTGATGAATCAGACGATCACTCTCCATTGGTTACCCGTACAACGAACCGGAAAACAAGCCGCTTCATCGCCAACGAATGCAAAAAAACGTGTCTGTGTCAAGACCAAATAGGGGTAAAAACTTTATTCTTGACTTTTCGATGCGTGACCAGTGAAGGTTTTCAGCCGTCAGTGAGGAATAAGAACTGATATGCGCGAGGAATCAGGTTATCGTTTTCCAATTCATCGCCTTGCCGGTTTTGTACCTGATCGGTAGAGCAAGGCCGCCCGCCGAATCTCTTGCAGGATTTCCGAACCGCAATTTCATCAATGGCAATCGTCTGCAAGTGCTTCAAGCAAGGCTTGGCAAATCGTCTCGTCAGATCCCGCTTTTGAATGTCTTTGATGACATCCCAGGATACCGACAGGTGGCTGGCAACATCTTGAATTGTAATATGTTTCGACAACTCCAAGGCATATCGTTCAAACGCATGGGTGTAAGAAAACCGGGGATCAGCGAAACCCAGCGGGACTTGGCGAATACTGTCGCAGTCCAAACAACCAACCCGCTGAACTTCCAACTCCAGAAAGACAATTTTAAATCCAAGACGCATGGCCTTGAACCGTCTCTTCGTTGTTCCCCGCAAAACAACCTTTCGACTCTTGCAGACCGGATAATGCAGCTTCTCACGCTTGTGAGAAATGGTGAATATGATCGAATTCCCTTGATACTGCGTCTTAACATAATTGTAGCCAACAATGCCGAATCCGTGATACAAAATACTCGTGGACATGCTTCCCCCTCCATAATTGGAAATCTTCGTCGATTCCCTTTTGGGGGTTCATGTCCATTTTTTCAACTAAAAAAGTACCCATCAACCGGATGAACCGAAATTAAATGTGGAAATGTTATGCAAAAACAACTAACGGCAATTATAGAACGCGAAGGTGACGGCTATGTTTCACTTTGTCCGGAACTCGACATTGCCAGTCAAGGCGATACTATAGAGGAAGCCCGTACAAATCTTCAAGAAGCCCTGGAGCTTTTCTTTGAAACAGCGTCACCGACGGAAATTCAAACAAGATTACATGCGGAAGTATATGTAACCCAGGTGGAGGTCGCCGTTGGGTAAATTTTTCGTTTGCGCCGTAAAATGGGAGATCCTAGTCCCCTGACCGATGCCACCACCCGTCATGATAACCCAACAGCCTTTAACGGAGGCACGATGTCGATCAATCTGATGGAAAAAGCCCGCCTCCACTGCGATCGGACCGCGATTATCGCACCGGAAGGTGTGTTTTCCTACCGGCAGTTGCTGGATGCCTCGGCCCGCGTCGCCGCCTTTCTTCTGGAGGGATTGCCGGACCTGAAGGAGCGGCCCGTCGCCTTCCTCGCGCCTCCGGGATTCCGCTATGTGGCGCTCCAGTGGGGCATCTGGCGCGCCGGCGGCATTGCGGTGCCGCTTTCCGTTTCCCATCCACGGCCGGAACTGGAATACGTGCTCGCCGACACCGAACCCGCGGCGGTTCTCGCCGATTCCGATTTCGTCGTGCGTCTGCAGCCCTCCGCCGAAACCCTGGGTTTCCGTTTCGCCCGGGCCGTTCTCGCCCTTGAACACGCGCCCGGTCCCTTGCCCGACGTCGCGCCCGCGCGCCGGGCGATGATCCTCTACACGAGCGGTACCACCGGCAGACCGAAGGGCGCGGTTTTGACTCATCGCAACCTCACGGCCCAGATTGAAAGCCTGGTCGAGGCCTTGGAATGGAAGGCGACCGATCGAATTCTGGAATTCCTGCCCCTCCATCACATCCACGGCATTGTGAACGTCATCTCCTGCGCGCTGTGGGCTGGTGCCGTCTGCGAGATCCTGCCCGGATTCGACGCCCGCGCGGTCTGGGAACGCATCGGCCGGGGCGGCCTGGCGCTCTTCATGGCGGTGCCGACCATCTATGCCAAGCTGATCGACTTCTGGCGGACTTCGTCCCCCGCCGACCGGCAGGGTT
>ERZ795052.1158-NODE-1158-length-37127-cov-24.073263_pt1 | contig 37127 bp, 29 predicted proteins | sample MGYA00375136_ERZ795052 | MGnify/ENA primary metagenome ERZ795052 (study PRJEB30181, sample SAMN05720156) | activated sludge metagenome | isolation source: Anaerobic digester | place: Japan | collected 2015-05-26 ... | reverse complement strand
AGATTGAAAGAGTTCGACAAAGTCAATCAGAATGAATTTTATTCTAATAACCTGCCAACAGTAAATTTATGTCATTCGATTTTATGTTGTAGTAGTCGCCAATTAACCTGTTTACAAGGAATCCCTTATAAACATAAACGCCATGACGAAATCCTGAACTTTCTGCTATGGCAGCATTGATACAGCCGGAGTGACCAATTTTCAACAAAATGGGAGACAGAATATTGCTGAGCGCCATAGAGGATGTTCGGGCCACTCGGGCAGAAATATTGGGAATGCAATAATGAATTACGCCATGCTTCTCGTAAATCGGATTCTGCAGGGTACGACATTCGGAAGTTTCAAAACATCCGCCCTGATCCATGCTTAAGTCAACAATAATTGCTCCACGTTTCATCGTTTTTACCAAATCTTCCGAAACCATAAATCTTTCGGAACCATTGATATATCTCAAATTTCCTATTACCGCATCAGCTGTTGCAAGAGCTTTGAAAAGTACGGCCGGATGAATGACAGAAGTAAAAACCTGTTGTCCCAAATGATGTTGGATGGTTCGCAGTTTATTGATATCGTGGTCAAAAATTTTGACTTGTGCCCCAAGTGCCAAAGCTGTTCGTGCAGCAACGGTACCGGTGATGCTTGCCCCCAAAATAACCACTTCCGGAGGACTGATGCCGGCAACACTTCCCAGCAACAAGCCTTTTCCCCCATGTTGGTTGCTCATTAGTTCGGCTATAAGTGTGATGGCTGTGTTTCCTTCAATTTCCGAAATTGAACTGACCACCGGAAATCCCTTTTGTTCGTCGCGAATCAGTTCATAAGCAATTGCATTGAGCTTTTTGCTCATCATTGCCTTAATGCTTTCGGTAGATAAATTACTAAGTTGCAGCATGGAAAATATGGATGCATGATCATTCATGCAATTTATTTCATCCAATGTGGGTGGTGTAATTTTTATGACGATATCAGCACTGAAAGCATCTTGTGGCGAATCGACCAGAAAAGCTCCTGCTTCGCTGTATTGTAGATCGGAGTAGGACATGGGTTCGCCTGCACCTCGCTCCACATAAACGCTATGACCTTCTTCCGTAACAATGGCAACGCCTTCGGGAGTAAGTGCCAGCCGTGTTTCGATGGAGGCATTTTCTTTGGGAATTCCAATGGACAATCGTGGTTGATTGGCAATTTCCTTCAACAAACATTCTTCGGGAAATAAAGAACGCTGTTTATGCAGTTGGTCGTTTAAACTCATTTTCAGTATGTTTTTGCAATATTTTACAAAACTAAATACTATTCTTGAAATGAGCAAAAATTGTATCTAAATTAATGCTATTATTGTTGAATTAATTTTTTTATTTTTGTTTGATATTTTGTTAAATATTTGATTGTCAATTGATTTTCCACAAAAAATATTTTTTCGGTATTATCTTTCGGATATTCACCTGCCAGATGCAAAACAATGCGACAGGGAGCTTTTTCGTTGAAAAGTTCATTGGGAATGGCTAATTTCCATTCAGGGCTTTTGGAAGTGAGTATCACCGGCTCATTGTATTCGGAGGAAAATCTCAGTATATTCTCGGAAATCAGTATATTCTCGGAAAATAGTTTTTAAAATTTTTATTTTAGTACATGACAAAAATTGAGACATTTGTTTTATATATCTGTAAAACAGGACATATAAGTCAAGCTCTTGGGGTTGCCTTGTCCTGAATATATTTGAGTAAATCAACATTTAAAAATCTTATGAATATCATTAAATTCAGTTCACAATTCTCCAACAAAAAGTTATTTATTGTACATTCTAAGGATTAAAGATATGCTTTCGGAATAATTTATTCCAAATGCAGCATTGTAAACTATTACCCGATGCAAAATAAACTCTGTTAGGAATACAAACCATGTCCTCATTGTCAACCCTTTCGTTCTTAAACATTAATGGAAGGCAGTAAATTACCTTTTAGATACCGATATTTTAACTTTGATAACATTAAAAAGTATACACCTTCTTTTTTATGTACAATTTGTTTTATACATTTGTATGTTTTGTATTTTCAATTGAATTTTCCAATAACATTATGAAACCCACATGTATTGCATACATAAACACGAATGAATATAATATTCAGACATGTGGGTTTCATCAGACCTTTAAAAAATAAATTATATTCTGATGAAATCTATTCAACTCTCAACAGTATTTTTCTTGTCGATAATTTTTCTGGTAGCATGCAATAGCAGGGGGAAGCAAGAAAAAGAAGCCGATAACCAACTTCAGAAAATCCAACAACTCATTCAGCAAAATGAATTAAATGCTGCAAAAATTGCCATCGACAGTTTTCACGCAAATTTTCCGCGTTTGGTTGCCAAAAGACGAATAGCCGAAGCTTTTCAGGATACTATTACACGCAGAGAATGCAAAAGAACAATAGCATATTGCGACAGTATTTTGCCTTTTAAACAGAAGGAAGCCGATTCACTGCTGCTAAATTTTCGGTTGGAAAAAAACGAAAAATATCAGGACATTGGAAATTACGTTTACAAAACCCAATCGACTGAAGCAAATGCAGCTCGTACTTATTTGAAAGCATATGTAGATGAAAATGCCGATTATTATTTGGTGAGTCAGTATATGGGACCAAAAATTGAGCATACTTCGGTTGAAATATCCAACGGCGAAGTTTTTGCACATACCGACACCATCGACATTACCAGTGCTTCTTATTTGAGCTTTTCGGATGAAACCGGACGTTGGGAAATTGTAACTTTCAAAAACGAAGCTGAAAATGGGGTTTCAGAATTTATTTCGCAATATATGAATGAAAATCTGAAAGTTATCCTACACGGAAAAAAGAATTTCAGCTACTTTCTTCAGAACAACGATAAAAAAGCCATTAAGGAAACTTATCATTTATGGATAGTAAAAAAAGATATTAACCGCTTAAAAAAGGAAATTGAGAAAGCAAAACTGAAAATAGAGCAAATTAACAGGAGGAATCCGGTTTAGGCGGGAAAATCAAATTTCTTTTTTCAAATACATTTCCACCAGCCGCGAAACAGCATAATCGCCAATTTCCACGTTTGGAATTTCGATAAATTGATTTAATGCCTCATTTTTTTCGGCAATCTGTAAAGTAATGAACTGAGCCGAAATGCGCCGATGCGTCAAAAGGTGATGAACAGGTTTTGAAATGTTTATAATTTTTACTTGTTCCAGTCCCTGAAACAACTGGCAAAAAAACTCATTTTCAAGCAATTCCTGAACCTGCAACAAATGGTCTGTTTCGATCAACGGAAATTCGTACAAATTTTTCCAAATATCGTCCGCTGTTCTTTTCTGCAAAAAAATATGATGGTTATAATTGATAACCAGATAATTAAAAAATCGTTGTTTGATAGGTGTTTTTTTAGATTTTACCGGCAACCGCTCTACCATTTTCATCTCATAAGCTTTGCAATAAACCCGTAGAGGACAAACCGAACAATCGGGAGAAACGGGCACACACTGCAATGCACCAAATTCCATAATGGCCTGATTGTGAAGAGAAGGAACAGAATTTTCCATCAATTGCTGAGCAAGAGTATCAAATTCTTTTTTACCCGAATGGCTGTCGATAGACGTTTCGATAGCAAAAAGGCGTGAAAGAACGCGATAAACATTTCCATCCACCACAGCATACGGAAGATTGAAGGCAAAAGAACAAACAGCCGCTGCGGTATAAGCTCCAACACCTTTTAATTGCATAACTTCCGAATAAGTGGTTGGAAAAACGCCGCCAAAATCCTGCATGATTTGTCGCGCAGCGTGATGCAAATTGCGGGCACGCGAATAATAACCCAAACCTTGCCAGTATTTCAAGACTTCGTCTTCTTCAGCGGCAGCCAACGTTTCAACATCCGGGAATCGTTCGACAAACCGTAAATAATAATCCAATCCCTGATTGACACGCGTTTGCTGCAGGATGATTTCGGAAATCCATATTCGATAAGGATCAGAAATGTTTCGCCAGGGCAAATCACGTTTATGAACCTGATACCAGCTGATAAGTTGATCGGATAAATTCATATTTTCAAAAAATTCAAAGAAAAACTTTCAACTCTGCAAAAAAAACAAAAAATAGCCTCGATTGAAATGTACTTTATATCAAATGATATTTACGAGGTTTTGCCCCAAACCTCACTATAAGAAAAATGGACGTTCATTAACAAAAAATGAATTGTCCTGTCGGATTTGCAATCCGACAGGATTATTTGCGAATTTTAAATCCGCTATTAAAACACCAAAGGATTACAAATTTTTTTTGACGAAGACATTTCATGAAACATCGCTAAAAAAACTACAAACTAGTAATTATCAATTAAATAATCCATAATCAGGACTCCAAACTCGGAACTCGAAACTTGAAACTGGTCATTTCACTTCTGCCCCATTCACTACTGTTGTTTGAGGTTGGATCAAAGTTATTCTGCCATCAGCATCTTCGGCCGAGAGAAGCATTCCTTCGCTGACAATTCCTTTTAATTTTCGTGGTTCAAGGTTGGCAATAAAGCAAACTTGCTGTCCAATTAACTTTTCAGGTTCAGGATAATACTGAGCGATTCCGGAAACGATAGTACGACCGCCCAAACCATCATCAATCTTGAACTGTAGCAGTTTGTCGGCTTTCGGAACTTTTTGACAAGCCAACACTGTGCCGACGCGAATATCGAGTTTTTCAAAGTTTTCGTACGAAATGTTGGATTTTACGTCTTTAGGTTTAAACGCCGAAAGTTCGTTCTTTTTCTTTGTATTTAGCAGTTTCTGAACCTGATATTCGATAGCACTGTCTTCAATTTTGTCAAAAAGAAGCACCGGCTTTTTCAATTGAAGCTGAGGTTTCAGTAACTCAATGCTGCCCAAATTATTCCAGTCGAAAGTTTCCAAATTCAACAAATCCCTTAATTTTTCCGAACTGAATGGCAAAAACGGTTCAAAGACGATGGAAAGATTGGCTGCAATCTGCAAACTCAAATTCAAAATAGTAGCAACTCTATCCTTATCTGTTTTTACAATTTTCCAGGGTTCGGTGTCGGCCAGATATTTGTTACCAAGCCGGGCAAGATTCATGGCTTCTTTTTGTGCATCGCGAAATTTGAAATTATCGAGCAATTTTTCGACATTTCCCTTTATATCAGAGAGTTCGTTAATTGTCTGTAAATCAATTTCATGCAATTCATTTCGAACTGGAACTTTTCCATCAAAATAATTTTGTGTCAACACAAGAGTTCGATTCACAAAATTACCGTAAATAGCTACCAATTCATTGTTGTTTCGAGCCTGAAAGTCTTTCCATGTGAAGTCGTTGTCTTTCGTTTCGGGAGCGTTCGCAGTCAGCACATAACGCAAAGTATCCTGTTTATCGGGAAAATCTTCCAGATATTCGTTCAGCCAAACTGCCCAATTGCGGGAAGTTGAAATTTTGTCGCCTTCAAGGTTTAAAAATTCGTTGGCCGGTACATTATCCGGTAAAATATAAGTTCCTTCGAGTTTTAAAATTGTTGGGAAAATAATACAATGAAAAACGATATTGTCTTTTCCAATAAAATGAATTAATCGGGTATCTTCACTTTTCCACCATTTTTCCCAGCTTTCGGGCAATAGTTCTTTGGTGTTGGAAATATAACCAATGGGAGCATCAAACCATACATATAGTACTTTTCCTTCGGCCCTTTCGAGTGGAACGGGAATACCCCAATCCAAATCGCGACTTACGGCACGCGGTTGTAAGCCCATATCCAGCCAACTTTTGCATTGTCCGTAAACATTTGGTTTCCATTCTTTGTGCTCTTCCAGAATCCAATGCCGAAGCCATTCTTCATGCTGATCGAGAGGCAAATACCAGTGTTTTGTTTCACGCAGCACAGGAATATTTCCGGTAATTGCTGAGCGGGGATTAATCAAATCAGTAGGATTGAGCGAGGAACCACAAGCTTCACACTGATCACCGTAAGCATTTTCGTTTCCGCAATGCGGACATTTTCCCACAATATATCGGTCGGCAAGAAATTGACCGGCTTCTTCATCGTAATACTGTTCACTCGTTTTTTCTATGAAACCACCTTTATTGGCAATGGTTTTAAAAATATCCGAAGCCAATTCATGATGAATTTTTGAAGTGGTACGAGAATAAATATCGAAAGAAATTCCAAAATCTTCAAATGATTTTTTAATCAGAAAATGGTAACGATCCACAATTTCCTGCGGAGAAATGCCTTCTTTTTTTGCCTGTATGGTAATGGGAACACCATGTTCATCGGAACCGCCAATAAAAATCACTTCTTCTCCTTTCAAACGGAGATACCTTACATAAATATCAGCCGGAACATATACACCTGCCAAATGGCCGATATGTACCGGACCATTGGCATAAGGCAAAGCCGAAGTAACCAGCGTACGTTTAAAATCTTTCATTTTAATCAATTAAAAATTTGTCTTGAAGAGCTTTAAAAGAATGCGCAAAATTATATGAAAATGGCTTTATTTCCAAACGCATGAAAATAAAAATCAAGGCCGCAAAACTTTAAAGGCTTACCGTACCGTGCTTTCGAGCACAAATGTTACCTCTGCAAGTTGGTTTTTTTAATAACCAATGAACTAATATGATTATTCGCAATGATTTCTATTGTAAATTCTTGAGTTGAAATAGGAGTTATAACATAAATAAAAACATATATATAATTGACAATTAAATATTTAACAATAAAAAACATTTGGTATATATTAAATTCTTTCTAATCCGCTTTTCGAATTGCATCAAATAATTTTCTTTTGAAAGAATAAAAATGTAAATTTGAAAAATCTTTTTTTTAAATTTTAATAACCATGAATATGCAACTTTCAATTTTGAAAAATCTCCGTTTTTCAGGAGTATTTTTAATAAGTATTTTTTCTGTATTTAGTTCATACTCAGCTTCTCGTTATGATTTGATTCCTTATCCACAAGAACTAAAACCTCAATCTGGTGAATTTATTTTAAATAAGAAAACCGTCATTCTTTGTCCTTTTGATCAGCCCCAAATCGTTGAAATTGCTCAACAATTTTCTGATCATTTTGCTCTGGTTGCTGGCATAAAATTACCTTTACGGGATTATCAAACGTCTTCTACGAATAAAAATTTCATTTTATTTAATACAGGTTCATTAACAAATGAAAATCCTGAAGCTTACACATTAAAAATTTCTACTTCTTCGGTTCAAATTACAGGGAACACAGCGGCTGGCGTTTTTTACGGCTTACAAACATTATATCAGCTTTTCCCGTGCGAAGTTTATGCTTCAAAAGAAAGCGAAAAAATAAAAAAATGGTCAGTTCCCTGTGTTGAAATTACAGATTTTCCGCGTTTCAGTTACAGAGGACTTCATCTCGATGTTTCTCGTCATTTCTTTCCTGTAGATTTTATAAAAAAATATATCGACTTAATGGCTATTTATAAGTTCAACTATTTTCATTGGCATCTTACTGATGATCAGGGTTGGCGAATAGAAATAAAAAAATATCCTCGACTTACAGAAATTGGTTCTAAAAGAAATGAAACATTGATTGGGCATTATTATGAGTCGTTTCCACAACAATTTGATGGAAAACCTTATGGCGGTTATTATACCCAAGCAGAAGCTAAAGAAATTGTTGCTTATGCTAAAAAACGAGGCATTACTGTAATTCCTGAAATAGAAATGCCGGGGCATGCTCAAGCTGCTATTGCTGCTTATCCTTTTTTGTCGTGTACCCAAGACACAACTATTAAAGTTGCCACTAAATGGGGTATATTTAAAGATGTATTTTGTACACGTGATACCGTTTTTAATTTTTTAGAAGATGTATTATCTGAAATTATGGAGATTTTTCCTTCAAAATATATTCACATTGGAGGAGATGAATGTCCGAAAGATAGATGGAAGGAATGTTCCTATTGTCAATCGTTGATAAAAAAGTTGAATTTGAAAGATGAGCATCAATTACAAAGTTATTTTACTCAACGGATTGAAAAATTTATTAATGAACATGGTCGACAAATCATTGGTTGGGATGAAATTTTAGAAGGTGGTTTAGCTCCTAATGCTACAGTTATGTCATGGCGAGGAAAAATTGGTGGCATTGAAGCTGCTCGCCTTTCGCACGATGTAATTATGACACCAACGGAATACTGTTATTTAGATTATTATCAGGCTGATCCTGAATTTGAACCACTCGCTATTGGTGGTTTTGTTCCTTTATCAAAAGTATATAATTTTGAACCTATTCCAGATGAGTTGACTCCCGCAGAAGCAAAATATATATTGGGAGCTCAAGCCAATTTGTGGACAGAATACATCCTTGATGAAAAACAGGTGGAATATATGGCTTATCCACGTGCAACTGCATTATCAGAAGTAGTATGGAGCAACAAGGAATCAAAAAATTGGGAAAATTTCAAAGAACGTTTGTCAACTCATTTTCAACGATTTGAAAAACTTGGAGTGAATGCCTCTCATGCATTTTATGAACCTCAATTTAATGCTCAAGTAACGGAAAATAATAAATTAAAAATTACTTTAAATTGTGATCATCCAAAAGCAAAAATTTATTTTTCATTAAATGGAAAAGACCCCTATCAGCATTACTTAAAACCGTTAATAATCGATTCAACTACTATTGTATCAGTTGCTACTTTTGTTGATGGTAAGAAAGCAAGCAGAACTTTACAAAAAACTTTCATAGTTAGCAAATTAACAAATTTAATTTGTCAACCTGACTCCAATGTTTCTTATCATCAACAAAGTATTTTTAAATTAACCAATGGAAAATTAGGAAATATAAAGACCACTTCTGAATGGGCGAGATTGATATCAAATGAAGATTATTTATTAAATATCGATTTACAAAAGAACCAAATTATTCAACGTTTTACGATGGGGATATTGAAAGCACCTGCTTTTTGCGGACAAATTCCTTCTGAAATTATTCTTTATGGGTCAAAAGATGGAATTAATTATCAACCTCTTGAAGAGCAAAAATTCTCATCTTCTTTTACTGGAAAATATGAAATTATACGACCAGTATTTAATTTTCCTCCAGTTGAGGTTCGTTATTTAAAAATAGTGTTGAAAAATCCTCGTTTTTGTATTGAAAATCTTGAAAATGAAAAAAATAATTCTATTTTCATAGATGAGATTGCTGTATGGTAAACAGTTTATCAGGGAAATTTTTCTGTAATTATTCTGAATCACTGTTGACCTACAAAAAAAATTAAGTAAAATGGAAGGGACAAGTTGGAAGCCTCGTCTCGGGTAGAAAATTTGTATTTCAAACTCAAATTAACAGTCCTGGTTAAAGATACAACGACAAATTTTGTAGGTCAGCCGAAAAGAAAAAGTCAGTTTTTGAGAAATTTTAAGCATTCGATTCTACTACTATCATACTTTTTCCCGATATAATGAAACGGATAGGCGGGAATCCCAAAGGTGAAGGGAAAAGGAAAGGAGGGTTGAAAGTACACATGCTGACCGATGACATAGTCAGACGCCTTTTTTAGTGAAAATTAGTAACGCAAAGATGCACGACAAGAAGTTTTTGACATTTTTGCATCCTTGATGGGAAGTACATTAGTTTACGATAAAGCCTATAATTACTATCTCCAATTTGCTGCCTGGAGAGAGAAAGAAGTAAATTTTGTTTGTCGTCTGAAAGACCATGTCAAGAAACAAGTACAAGAGGTTTTGTTTAAGAAAAAGTGTTCAAAAGAAGCATTTGGTGTTTACAGGGTAGGGCATATACACTTGGATTATAAGGAAAACAAAGAAAGAAAAAAACACTTTGTTTGCGTTTGGTTATAATAAAGATGAGAAAGGGCAAAAATACAAGTTTAACCAATAATTGAGAAATAAGAGCTGAAGAAGAAACTTTGAAATACCATTATCGTTGGACAATAGAGTTGACATTTAAAAAAACTGAAACAAAATCTTCAATTGCATTTTTTCTATTCTGAGACAAAAAATGTGATGTAAAATATCAAAACAACAAAAAATTTAATGCCTCTTTTCAAAAAAACCTGATTTTTTCTCCCTTTTGAAAAAATCAGGTTTTAAGAGGGGATTCAAAATTGAAACAAATAAAAAATACAATTAGTTAATTATCAATTATTTTTTTAAAAAATCTTGTCTTATACTGAATTAAACACCAAATATTTCTTTAATGGATTTTTGAAAGGTCGTAGGGTGTTTCCTGATAAACGAAATAATTCAACCAGTTAGTAAATAAAAGATTGGCATGACTTCTCCATCGAACCAGCGGTTCATTGGCAGGATTATTGTCGCGATAGTAGTTTTTTGGCATATCAATAGGCAAACCTTTTGCCAAATCTCTTTTGTATTCATTATCCAGTGTGGTAGCTGAGTATTCCGAATGTCCCGTAATGAAAAACTCTCTTCCGTTGCGTCCCATTACCATATAAACACCCGATTCGTCCGATTCGGAAAGCAATATCAGTTCAGGATTTTTTTTGATATCCTCCGCCCTGACTTCGGTATAACGGCTGTGGGGCACATAAAAAATGTCGTCGAACCCGCGAAAAATGGGATTTTGCGGATTATGAATATAATGCTCGAAAACGCCAAACATTTTCTTTTCCAACGGATATTTTGGAATACCATAAAAATGATACAATCCGGCTTGGGCTGCCCAGCAAATAAACATGGTTGAAGTTACATGCTTGCGCGACCAGTCAAATATCTCTTGAACTTCAGGCCAATAAGTAACTTCTTCGTATTCGAGCTGTTCTACCGGAGCCCCCGTAATAATCATCCCATCGTAATTACTTGCTTCAATGGCATCAAAAGTTTTGTAAAAAGCCATCATGTGTTCAATAGGCGTATTCTTCGGAGTGTGTGATTTCAATTGAAGAAAATCTATTTCAATCTGCAGGGGAGAATTGGAAAGCAAGCGAATCAAATCGGTTTCGGTTGTAATTTTGAGCGGCATCAGGTTCAGAATTACAATTTTCAGTGGCCTGATTTCTTGGCTCGATGCCCTTTCGGAATCCATCACAAAAATATTTTCCTGCCTTAATATTTCAACAGCCGGCATCGATTTTGGTATATTTAACGGCATAGTCGTGAAAAGTTTTTATATTCTGTTTTAATTTGAATCAAATAAATAGCTGAAAAGCAAGCTCTGTCCATTAAAATTTTATTCAGTAATACTTTCGGTAGATATTCCAATAGGCCGAACTTCCAATAAAATCTTTAAGAAAATCGTTCAATTGCTGAAGCAGCAATTTCGATTCCTTATCCACCATCCATGCATAATGCTGATCGAACCCAAGCGGCAACGAAATATCAATCTGCGGATAGGTTAATTTCAGAAACCGGGCTTCTCTTTCATCGCAAACTGTTTGCCTTATTTTTCCCTGCGCAACCCATTCGACCAACTGCTCCAAATTAACATTAGGAACTTCGACAATATGAATGGTATCGGCTATTTCGTCCGAAAGATGTTTCAATCGCAACTTGTGCGGCGACATTTTCGGAACAAATATCGTATCGCCGGCCAAATCTTGCTGAGAATTTTTCATCAATCGTTTCAAAGAATCCGGAAAATTTTTTTGTACCAAAACCAAACGGGAAGTATTGAGCGGATCGGAAAAAGCAATATCGTTCATCCATTCGGTGGTTACGGGAATAAAACCGGCGTAAATATCGTAATCGCCATTTGTCAATCCTTTCAGACAAGTTTCAAAATTATTTTCAGGGGTAATAACCAGTGTCAAACCCAACTGATCGGCAAAAGTTTTAACTATTTCGTACTGAAATCCGTAAACGCTGTCGCCTTCCAGACGAAAACCCATCCGGCTACTGTCGGTAACAACATAAAGTTTCCCCGATTTCAGCATGGCAGGCAAATCGTGCACGGGCTTCTCATGAAAAACAGCCCATGCGCCAGCCATCAAGAGCAGCACTGCCACAAAATAAATTGTTATTCTAAAACCCTTTCTCATGATTTAAAAAATGTTGAACTACAAATCTATCATTTTGTTTACAGCAAAATCAATTGTAAAAATTGGTAGCCACGCCAATTTTAAATATGGCAGGGTTAATGGGATAATTCGGCATAGAGAAATAGGCATGATTCATAAACAATTGATTCACATGGAAATATTCTACAAAGAAACGAGCCTGTTTCAAATGAAAGTTTGCATACACATTTACCACTGGAAAATTCCCGACTTTGGTTTCCGATTGCGTATAGAATTGAGCTATGGCAGGCATGTAGCAGGGAGCATAATAGGCAGTATGGTAACGAACATTTGCACCTAATTGAATACTCAAAACATTAAACAACATGTTTTTAAAGTAAAGATTATGAAACAGGGTCAAAGTCGGCAAAGGTAAAACACGTTCTTGCGAACTCAATTGATACACCACATTGTTTTCCAAAACAAAATTTCCAACATGAAAATCCTTTTTCAAATTGGCTGCAATTACCTGAATATTTCCATCATATTGCTCCGGCAATGCTTCGGAATTGAAATATACATAATTGGTCAGATTTTCTACCGAAACATTCACTGAAAATTTTCGAGTGGGGATGGAAAAAGTGCCACCGGCATTGGTTCGATATATTTTGTCAAAATTGTTTTCCCACCGGAAATGGTTCGATTGATAATAATTTAAAAAATAAGAAGGTTCATCGCTGCGAACAAAACCGTTAGCCGAAAGCACAATACTGTCTTTCCATGCTTTGAAAAATCCGTTTACCTGTCCCTTTATCGAAAAATCGCCCTGTTTATACCCGAGCAAATAAATATCGCCCAATATGTTGTATCTAAATCTTTCGCCTCGTTGTTTGGACAAAATACCTCCCACTTTTGTGTTCGATTCATTTTTCTTTTGAATCAGCGAATCGACATTGTAGGTAAATCGTTGCAATTCATTTTCTACAAAACCTGTCAGTCCAAAACGCATCCATTTATTGAACTCTTCGGCAATTCCTACCGACACAGTATTGGTCAAAGTTTGCAAAGCTGCCGTATCATTGGTTTGTGTAAAAGGCAAATAAGTATTTTTATAAAAATCTTTTTCGACATTCGCTTCATAATAGCGTTTTCGCGGGTCTTCATATTTTATGGTATGCCCGAAATGGGTAACCGGCACGTATTCTTTCCTCACGGAATCGGGTGAGATTCTTATTATCTGGTCAAAACCTATAGTATATTTCTGATGATAAAAGAAAACATTTTTTCGATAAGTGGAATATCCATGTATATTGACGGGGATATCCTGCGTTTTTACGCCAATCGGTTCATAAATATAGGAAGAGTCGCTAATACCTCCATTTTCATGATTGAACATATTATTGACCGCAGCCAAACCAACCGCGCTGTAATGCTTGCCATCGTAACTACCAAACAGAGAACCCGTAAAACGTTTGGCAGCCTGATTGGCGTATTCTCCCACCGAATAGATGTAATCCAGCGTCGTGCCGAAATTCAATCGCTTGTTGGCATTAAAGGTAAACAAAAATTTAATTTGATCTTCCTGACGATAATTGCTTCCACCGGTATTGTAAACAATTTTTGTGAAAGGAGTTTTTGTATTGTAAAATACGGCACTTTGCATGTCGGTAATATAAGGATAAAAAGCATCCGAAAAAATAAAATCGTTACTTTCCGGACGACTGAAATACAGTTTCGACTGAATGGGCGACCCCAAATTTCCATTATACGAATTGGCAATACTGAACCGATCGATCGGATTTTCATCCTGAAAGTTCAAATGCAGCGTATCTACCTGTACAGAATCTGCCATCCCCAATGGATCGGAAACTTTCCAAGTTTTAACATAACGGATCGATGGCGGATTGATTGCCCAAACCGATAATGCAGTAACTATAAATAAAATAAACAAAAAATACCTTCTCACCCGTACTGATAAAAAATTGAAAAGTCAATTTGTTCCTAACTCATTTTTAGAAAGGACAAAATTAAGAAAAATATCCCGTAAATATATTTTTTGGCAAAGTCTTATTGCAAAAAACCTTACCCAAGCAATACTCAAGTAAGGTTTTTGTTCCGAAAAAAGCAGAAAAAGTTAGTTCTCGTTAGCCTGACTGTCCACTTCTTTAATCAAATAAATCAAGGTAGGAAAATGGTCGCTAAAACCATTCAGCCACACTCCTCCGGCAAATGTACGCCACGGATTTCCCTTGTAGCGGCCTTCCTGCTGAATCAGAAAATCACGATTGAAAACTTCCGCTTTCCAAAATTTCAATTCGGAAGGTGGAGCATTCAGCAATGGAGCTGAAATAATGATTTGATCAAACAAATTCCACTGGTCGTTATAGGCCAAGGAACCAATTCCCCTATCCAAAATTTTCCAGAAAGGATTGTACAGTTCGGTTTCTTTCACTTCCGAAGCATTTTTTTTGGCTCCCAAAACCTTAGCCACACTTTCGTTAAAGGGGTCATCATTCAAGTCGCCCATAACAATTATTTTGGCATTTTTATCCACCCGATAAAGAGAATCGACAATGGAGCGCGTCAAAGCAGCAGCGGCATTACGTTTGGGGCGCGAACGCATTTCGCCTCCCGAACGCGATGGCCAGTGATTCACAATGACATGAATTTTTTCTCCAAAAAGATAACCGCTTACCATTAGCTGATCACGGGTACGGAAAGTTGTGTCAGCAGTATGCAATCGATAAGATTTGCTATTGGAAACAATAAAATATCTCGGATTATACAAAAGTGCAACATCTACGCCCCGACGGTCAGGACCATCATAATGGACAATTTCGTAAGAACGTTTTTTTAATGACGGTTGGCTCACCAAATCTTCTAACACTCCTCGATTTTCAATTTCAGAAACACCAATGATGGCAGCTCCGTCAGGTGTTACATCCAACCCGATTTGAGAAATGGCATACGACATTTTCTCGAGCTTCGATTTGTATTTCATCGAATTCCAACGATTTGGGCCATTGGGTGTAAATTCATAATCGTTAACATTTTCATTGTCAATGGTATCAAATAAGTTTTCCTGGTTGTAGAAAGCTACACAGGCAATTTTTACGTTGATTTTTTTCTCGTTCGACGCCCAAAGATTGAGTGATGAAAACAGAAAAAAGCCAAAAATTAAAGCGTAAAAAGAAAAATACTTAAAGAAATTGTTCATCTTCATGGCAAAAAAATTATTGAGAATTTATCGTTTTATTAAAGAGGGACAAATGTAGTAAAAAAGAAATACAAAGAAAAAATTTGAAAAATAAATTTAGAATTTTGTCAACAAATCTCACAAATTACTGTTTTAATTAAAATTAAAAATTTCATTTACAACTAATTAATCATATAAATAAAGAATAAACAGTATTTTAACCAAAAAAAAATTCTACTTCGCTGTTTTAATTCAAAAAAAGATGCTAACTTGCACGCCCTTTTCCAAAAAACATTAAAAACAGAAAAAAACAAATTAACACTTTTTTTTTTGATTAAAAATTTCATGTTATTCGAAGTCGTTAATAACGAACAACTTTTATGCAATCCACAAAAAACAAATTAAATCACAACTGTATGAAAAAACTATTTCTGATACTTTTTGTATTCTTTTTGTGCATTCCACTTTTGATGGCAGAAACTTCCATCAAAGGAACCGTAAAATCGGCCGATACACAAAATCCGATTCCCGGAGTAATTGTTACTTTAATCGGTCAGAACATTTCAACTCAGACCAATGCAGAAGGTCAATTTTCTCTCAGGTACATCGAAGCCGGCGATCAGGAAATTCGTATTTCCAAAATCGGCTATTTTACTCAAATCAAGTTAATTCATATTGAACCCGACAAGGAAAATGATTTGGGAACTTTTTATCTGCGTGAAGATGTTCAGCAACAAACAAAGCAGGAAGTTGTTTTGCAAATAAGTGAAAATCAGATAGATGAAGATGAAGGTCGTGCTACTCAAAATATATCGGCCGCTTTGTCATCCAAAGGTGATGTATATGTTTCTCAATCCAGCTTTTCTTTTAGTCCGATGCGCTTCAGAACAAGAGGATATGATGATAATTTTGAATCCACCTATATCAACGGTGTATATTTTAACAGCTTGGAAAGAGGGGGATTCAACTATTCTTCGCTGGGTGGGCTGAATGATGCCATGCGAAATCAGGATTACACCTACGGTTTTGCTCCAAATTCCTTCAGTTATGGCAATCTGGGAGGAACTACCAATATCAATACAAAAGCCAGCAACTACGCAGCCGGAACAAAAGCCAGTGTTGCCTACACCAATCGTTCCTATAAATTGAGAGGTCAGGCTACTTATGCTACCGGTTTAATGCAAAATGGTTGGGCATTTGCTGGTTCAGCTGTTGTTCGATGGGCAGACAAAGGAATTGTTGACGGCACTTTTTACAATTCGTGGGGATATTTCTTTTCTGCCGAAAAAATTCTTAACAAACAACACAGCCTGTCTTTCGTAACTTTTGGTTCTCCAACCCAACGTGCCCAGCAGGGTGCCGTTACCCAGGAAGTTTTTGATTTGGCCGGTTCAATTTATTACAATCCGCATTGGGGTTATCAGGAAGGAGAAGTACGCAATTCACGTATCGTAAAAAGTTTCGACCCAACGGCTATCCTTTCCCACGAATATAAAATCAGCAATCATCAGTTGTTGCGAACCGGATTGGCATTTCATTACAGCCTTTACAGCAACTCGGCTTTGAATTTCTACAATGCTCCTGATCCACGTCCCGATTATTATCGCAATCTTCCGAGCTTTGTGAGTGATGATTCGTTAAAAAATGTGATTGCCAATCAATGGAAATCTGACACCAATGTTTCTCAAGTCAATTGGGGTGCTCTCTATCAAGCCAATTACAAAAACAATGTAATCAATCCCAACGGAACTGCACGATATATCGTAGAACGCCGACACAACAACCTGATGGAAGGAGCTTTGAACTCAACCTATACCCAGCAAGTGAATAAACAGTTGAAACTTATTGCCGGAATAGAAGGTAAAATGTCGAAAGGAATGCATTACAAAACACTTGACGATTTATTGGGCGGTAATCAATGGATTGACATCGATCAGTTTTCCGAACGCGATTTCCCTTCAAATCCCGATATTATTCAGAATGATCTTAGAAACCGAAACGCTGTTATAAAGGAAGGCGACACTTTTGGTTATAACTACGATATCAATATGGCTTATGCCAATGGTTTTATTCAAAATGAATGGATACTTCCACAGTTTGATATCTATTATGCCGCTAAACTGACCTATACGCAATTCTATCGCTACGGACACATGCAAAACGGACGTGCTCCCGAAAATTCGTACGGAAAAAGCAAAACTTGGTATTTTGTCGATCCTTCATTTAAAGCCGGTTTTACTTATAAAATTGACGGACGCAATCGTTTGTCATTCAATGGACTGATAGAAAGCAGAGCGCCGCTCGCCAGCCAAGCTTATCTTTCCGAAAGAATAAAGGATATGTTGATTCCTTATTTGCAAAGTCAGGATATTCGGTCGGCCGATATTAACTACAATTTTACCTACTCGACCATTAGAGGAAGAATTGGCGTGTTTCAGACAAATTTATACAACACCTCCGATATGTTGGGATATTATGATGACGAATACAGAACTTTTATCAACCATGTATTGGCAAAATCGGACAAGGTTTATAAGGGAGTCGAATTGGGAACAACGGTAAAAATCAACAGTAATTTCTCCGTTTCTTTGGCAGGAACGTACGCCGATTATCATTATGCCAACAATGCCATCGGCGTAAAAAGTCCTGAAAACGGTGCTTTTGCCGATGTTGCCGAAACCGTTCTTACAAAAGGTTTAAAAATTGCTGCAGGTCCTCAAGCAGCCGGAAATATTACCATCGATTATTTCCATCCTAAAATGTGGTTTGCCGATGTTACCTTAAATTATTTCGACAACAATTATTTGGATTTTGCGCCCAACCGTTTCACCGAAAACAACATGGCAAAATATACCACACCCGAAATGATGGCTGCTTTGGGCACCCAGGAAAAACTGAAAGGTGGTTTTCTGCTGGATGCTTCTGTAGGAAAGCTTATTTATTTGAAGCATCGTCGTTCTTTGAACTTTAACTTAAGCGCCAGCAACATACTGAACAATACCAAAATGATTACCGGTGGTTATCAGCAAGCCCGCCTGCCGCTCACCAATGGAGCCATTGACCCGACCGGTCTGAACAGATTTCCCAATAAATACTATTATGCTTGGGGCTTTAACGTGTTCTTCAATATAGGATACAAGTTTTAATGAATAAAAATCATATATTTATAGATATTTAAAATATGACGAAAATGAAGAATTTTAAAATAGGTGGAATTTCCATCCTTCTGGCAGCAATTTTTACATCTTGTGCCGAAACAGATTTTGATGCAATTCCCGTCAACAAGTTGATGGGAGATTCATTGACTACTACTTATACCATTGAACAATTGAAGAATAATTTTTTGACTTTAAACGATGCTTATTCCGATACAGTCAATTATAAAGGTGGCTTATATACAGCTGATCCCATTCAGGCCGAATCGGACATTGTAATCAGTGGTTACATCACTTCTACTGATGTGGATGGAAATGTTTACAAGTATTTTGTTGTTCAGGAACCCGGAGCTAACGGTCAAGCCATTAAAGTTTCGATTGATGCTTCAGGATTATCTGCAATTTATCCACTCGGACAGAAAGTATGGATTCGATGCAACGGTTTGTACATAGGACGTTATGGAGAAGCCGAACAAATTGGTTCACGCTATGTAAACAAGGAAAGATTTAAAGTTAAAAAATCAACTGGAGATACCATTTACCGAATAGAACCAGGCCGAATGCCATTTTTGATTGCCAACGAACACATTCACGCTTACGGAATGCCTGATCCTACGGTAATTAAACCTGATACCATGACCATTGCTCAAATAAAAGCACAAGATCATACTAAAATTGTCAACAAACTGGTATGTATCAAAAATGCCTTTTTCACCGGTAAAAGTGATAAAGGTAATCTTACCGACAGCGAACTGATTTTTGCGCCATCTACCAACGGAGCAGGTTATCCGCAATTGCGCAACATAAATGATGGCACCGGAGAAATCAGTATCGCCACCAGCGAGTATGCCAAGTTTGCAAATTATCCGTTACCTGCTTCCACTTATCGGGGTGATATTACCGTTATCGTAGGTTGGTATCGTAATTACACTAATGCAGCAGGCGCATGGCAGTTAACTCTGAGAACCATCAATGACCTTGGAAAAGGCTTTGAAAGTTATAAGGCAAAAATTCAGAAATAAATCCGACATTAAATTACGAAATCAAAATGAAGAAATTCAATTCAAAAATAGTTTTTACGGCTTTGGCTGTGTTACTTACGGCAAGCTGTACCAATGTTGAAGATGTTTACATTGAAAAACCAACTTCAGATGTAATCTATTCCGAAACTTTTCAGAATGGTCTTGGAGATTTTAAAGCGGTAAATGTATTCGGCGATCAGGTTTGGACCTACAACAGCAGTGGGTATGCCATTATGACGGGATATGCCAATTCCACCAATTATGCCAACGAAGACTGGCTTATTTCTCCGGAAATAGATTTGACCAACATCGCTTCAGCTTATTTTTCATTTGATTATGTGATGCGCTATTCAAATGATCCGGCAAACGATGCTACTGTGTGGATATTGGCCGATCAAGCATACAGCCCCGATACCTTGCCAAATGTTTCGCAATGGGTAAAGCTCGACTTAAAACCGTTTGTCGATCCCGGAAGTTGGACTTTCAGCAATTCCAACGATATCAGTCTGAATGATTTTGTGGGAAAGAAAATCAGAATAGCATTCAGGTATATTTCTTCCGCAACAAAAGCCGGCACTTGGGAAATTAAAAATTTCACGGTAAAAAAAGGTACTGCTAAAGTAGTTGAAAGCAATGATGGCAGCGAAGAAAAACCTTTTACCGTGAAAGAAGCCATTCAAAATCAGGCTGGAGCTTCCGCATGGGTTAAAGGGTATATTGTGGGATATATTTGGTCGGGGACTCAAAATAATTATGTTTTCAGCGCTGATACTTGTACTCAGGCCACCAATATCATATTGGCCGATACCAACGATTTGTCAGCTTTGTACGTATCAAAAATTTTAGCTGTTCAATTGCCTGCCGGTGTTGTGCGCGATAGTCTGAACCTGAAAGATCACAAGGACAAATTTGGGAAAAACGTAACCTTGTATGGTTCGCTAACTAAATATTTTGGAATTGGCGGACTGAAATCTGTTTCCTACTACAAGCTTGAAGATGGCACCAGCGGTGGTACTAAACCCGTTAAAGCCATTTTCAGCGAAACATTTGCAAATTCAAAAGGAGATTTCACAATAGTAGATGTTACTAAAGTTTCTGTTCTGCCTAATATTTGGGCTCACGATGCTTCATACAAATGTATGAAAGCTACTGCTTATGTCAACTCTACCAATACCAATTATGAATCTGAAAGCTGGCTCATTTCTCCGACCATAAATCTTTCGGGAGTAACTAATCCGGTAATGGTTTTTGATTATGTAACCAGATATTTTGCAAATCCCGCAACAGATGCAACCATTCAAGTTTCTGAAAATTATCAGGGAGGCGATCCAAGAAGCACAACGTGGACACAAATTCCTTATCCATTTACCAATATGTCGAGCTGGACATTTGTAACAACCAATCCGATAGATTTATCGGCTTTTGCCAACAAAAATATTCGGATAGCGTTCAAATATACTTCTACCAGTGCGAAAGCCGGAACTTGGGAAATTAAAAATCTGGTGATTTATTAATACAGTTAATATAAGCGGTTAATTGTTTTTTATTTTTGAAAAGCTACAGCGATAACTATCCTGTAGCTTTTTTGGTATGTCTGGCATGTTATTAAGCTTGCAGGATGCGAGTTCCGGTATGTGCCGAGTTGATAGGAAACACTAGCGAATGGCAAGGGTGTTGCGGGTGACTGCAAATCTGAAAGAAGCCATCAGCAAAGCTGACGTTTTGACGAACAGAAATCTGATAGAAGGCTCTAATGAGAGGGTAACCGAGCAATGGATTGGGAACGCCCGAAATTCAACCGTAACTCAAATGGAGTAAATCAGGCAAGACGCAGCGGAAGTTCAATATCTTATATCCCGAGAGGTCTTGTAGGGTACACCAACAGTGTAAGAAATGCAACGATGTATTTTAGGCCATATAAGAAGTCAGCAGAGGACATAGTATTCTGTTGAAAAACAGAAGAAGGTCTGAATCTTTTAATTTAAGGAGCAGTTAGTTCAAAATTTGTTTTATGGAGCAGCAGCAAGCAATAACGTACCAATACGACCTGTTTGATTCAAAGGGTCAGGATGTTATTCGTTCTTTCGCAGGGAGTGAAGCCGTAAGCGGAGCTCAGGCGATAAAGGCGTTGCAAGTAAAAGAAGCAGGCGAACAGAAACGAGCCTTAACGCAGGATTTGATGGGAGGGTGGGGGAGTAATTCCCCTACCTACTCGATCATCTTTTCGGACATAACTTGTGAAAGAGTGTCAAATTGAAGTAAATAATACAAATGTCACTTTTCCAAAATCATCAGATTTTTGCTCCAAGTTGTAGAAGAAAAAAATTAAACGTTTTTTTTCATGTCTTCGGCAAATTCTTTCAAGCGTTTGTCAAGGACAGGAATTTGATCTGGTCGGACAAATGAAACACATATACGTAAACCGTGATTGTCCTTACTACCTGTAATGGAGAGTGAAATAGCACTGAGACCGTAATAAAGAAAATTCTTCATCAACTGGCTGCTCGTCATCTCCGGATAAGCCACAGTAAAATAAAAACCATCTGCCAGCTCTTCATTTTTTTCTTTGTAAACGATGTAAAATCCATTTTTGAGAAATATTTCCTTCATTATTTTTGCTTTTTCGGCATATTTTTTCAAAGCTTCCAGAAAATTTATTTTTCCATCATTCACTGCCTTTAAAGTTACTGCAAATGCATATTGAGCTGTGTGTGATGTACCTGCCGTCGTAGCATACAGCGCTCCATAAGGAATAAAATGTCCCAAAACGTCGCTGGTAAAGTAGTTTTTAAGTTCCGGATAATGACGGGTACGCAACGACTCGGAAATAATCATCATGCCAATTCGCTGTCCGGCATAACTAAAAATTTTTGAAGCTGAAAGCAACAAAATGTAGTTTTCGGTATAACGAGCTACAGTTGGCTGATAAGGCGGCACACCGGGTCTACCGTAATCTTTTCTGAAATCCATGCCAAAATAAGCCAAATCTTCGACAACAATAACGTCATATTCGGTTGCCAATTCGCCTATAATTTGCAATTCTTCTTCTGTAAAATTGATCCATGAAGGATTATTGGGCGAAGAATAAGTAATGGTGCAAATATCTCCTTCTTTTAAAAATGAAGTTAATGCAGAACGAAGTCTTTCACCCCTATTTTCCAGAATGTCAAATGATTTGAATGGAAGCCCCATGAGTTGCAGTTGCGATTTGTTTACCGGAAATCCGGGATCAATAAACAACGTACAGGGTTTATTTTTGTTGGTGCGGGCAGCAGCCAGCAAAGCGGCAAAACTTCCCTGCATGGCTCCTACGGTTGGAATGCAGTTCAAAGGAGTAACATCAATGTCCATGAATAATTTTGCAAAACGTGCGGTTTCGTTTTTCACAAAAGGAATTCCTTCAATATCGGGATAAAGAGCAGCCAATCCCTTGTCCAATGCTTCCTTTTCTGCATCTACAGTTGTTTGCAAAGGAGGAAGACCGGGCACACCCATTTCCATGTGGATAAATTCTACATTGGTTTTTTGTTCAATTTGAGCAACAAGTTTCCCCATTTCACGAATGGAGAGTTTATTTATATCTTCCTGTCCAAATTGTCTGAAAATCTCATCCACCAAATCTTTAGAAATTGACATGTTTTTTAATTTAAGACCATTAAATTTTTCGATTATCTATCACTCTTACAGCTTTTCCTTCACTTCTCGGAATACTTTTCGGCTCAACAAGCGTAACTTTTACGCTCAAACCAAGTGCACTGTGAAGCGAATGTTCTATTTTTCTGGAAAGAGACATCAAATCCTTTATGGTATCTACCATTTTAGTTTCGTCCAGTTCCACTTTCAGTTCAAGAATATCGAGATTGTTTTCTCTATCAACATATAACATGTAATGTGCACTGGTTTCGCGCATTTCGAGCAGCACCTGTTCGATTTGCGATGGGAAAAGATTTACACCTCTGATAATCAGCATATCATCACTTCTACCAGTAATTTTCTTCATTCTTACCAATGTACGTCCACATTCACATCTTTCTCGATTCAGTGTGGTCAAATCGTGTGTATTGTAGCGCAACAATGGAATTCCTTCCTTAGTCAAGGTGGTGAAAACCAATTCCCCCTGTTGGCCGTCGGGTAAAGGCTCTTTGGTTTTGGGATCGACCACTTCGGGGAAAAAGTGATCTTCATGAATATGTAAACCATCATGAAACTCGCAATCATTGGCAACTCCCGGTCCCATAATTTCACTTAATCCGTAAATGTCAAAAGCTTTAATTCCCCACTTTTTCTCCAATTCAAGTCTCATATTCTCAGAAAACGGCTCCGCTCCAAATACACCCGTTTTAAGTTTCATGTCGGAGAGCGAATAACCAAATTCCGACATAGCATCAGCCAAATGAAGTGCATACGATGGAGTACAGGCTAACACAGTGGAACCAAAATCGGACATGAGTTGTAATTGCCGTCGTGTATTGCCTGCCGAAATCGGGACAACCGTACAACCTACATTTTCGGCACCGTAATGAATTCCCAATCCGCCCGTAAACAGTCCGTAACCAAATGAAACCTGAACAATATCTTCAGGCGTAACTCCCGACATGATCAGACATCGGGCAAGTACTTCCTGCCAGTTTTCAATATCTTTTTTGGTATATCCAACAGTTGTTGGTTTGCCTGTAGTACCGCTGGAAGCATGAATCCGCACAATTTCCTTCATGGGAGCAGCAAACAATCCAAATGGATAATTGTCGCGCAAATCGGTTTTATTGGTAAAAGGTAATTTGGAAATATCATCAATAGAACGAATATCGGAAGGTCTAACACCCTTTTCATCCATTTTTTTTCGATAAAATTCCACATTTTGATAAACTTTGTTGACCAATTCTTTCAATCTTTCACTTTGCAGCTTTCGCATTTCACTGCTACTCATGCATTCGATCTCTTCGTTCCAAATCATAATTGTGCTTTTAAATCGGATTCGTATATGGGTTTTAATTGATATTTTTGAATTATTTCGATGGCTTTTTCGGTGTTGTCGGGACGCATTACCAATATGGATTTGGAGCCAAAACTGAAAGCATAAATATATTCGATGGCAATTCCGTTGTCAGAAAAATGGTTCAATACCCGCGATAATGAACCCGGAACACCTTCCAGCTCGAGCGATAAAACTTCATGAATGCGAACTGTAAAATTTTCGGTGCGAAGGGCTTCGGCTGCTTTTTCAGCATCGGAAACCAGCATTCTAAGAAGTCCAAAATCAATGCTATCGGCCAGCGTGAGGGCAATAATGTTAATGTTGTTGCGTGCCAGAACCGCTAAAATCTGATTGAGATGTCCTGTTTTGTTTTCTACAAAAACGGAAAGTTGACGGATTTTCATGGTTGTCAGTATAAAATGAATATTTATTTAATTTCGTAAATGAACGGCGCAAATTTACAACAAATTAATAAATTTGTTGGGCTTGTGTTGTAATTTTTTAAAAAGGTTTATACACGATAAAAGCTGAATTCGTTCTTGATAATAAAAAAATCTATAAATTTGTCGAAAATTTATACACCAAAAAATTTTATCATGTTCCCATATCCATTACTTCATAGGAACGAATTAATTCGGCAAATGAATAATTTGGGAAAATCCAACACTCCATTTTTTTTCCTACTGGATTTTATGGCGCAAAATGGATATATTATCAAAAATCAAGATCTGGACGACCAATATATACGATTTCAATTGTCGGATGAAAGTTTTTCCAATCAAGAAAAATCGACAAAAAATTCATTTAATTTTCAATGGAATATTCATCCCGTAAATTTTGATGAATACCAATTGAAATTTCATTTTGTAATGGAAAATATCCGATGCGGAAATTCTTTTTTACTGAATTTAACGCAGCCAACAGAAGTAAGTACCAACTTAAATTTGCTTGAATTGTATGAGTTAAGTGTTTCAAAATACAAACTATGGCTCAAAGATTTATTTACCGTTTTTTCGCCTGAAACTTTTATAAAAATTGAGGATGGAATTATTTCCACTTTTCCCATGAAAGGGACTATTGATGCTTCTGTTGCAAATGCCGAAGATGTGATTTTGAACGATTTCAAAGAACAAGCTGAACATGCAACTATTGTAGATCTTATGCGTAATGATTTAAGTATGGTTGCCGAAAAAGTTGAAGTCAAGAAATACAGATACATCGATAAAATAATTACCAATCAAAATGAACTATTTCAAACGAGTTCAGAAATTACAGGAGAATTACCTGAAAATTATTGTTGTTATTTGGGAAATATTATTATTTCCATGCTTCCTGCCGGTTCGATTTCGGGTGCTCCAAAAAGTAAAACATTGGAAATCATCAGAGAAATTGAAGGATATGACAGAGGTTTTTATACCGGAATTTTCGGGCAATATGATGGAAAAAATTTGGATTCAGCGGTACTGATACGCTTCATTGAGCAAAAGAACGGACAAATGATTTTCAAAAGCGGAGGAGGAATAACATCGAACAGCGAAGTTTTAAAAGAATATCGAGAAATGTTAGAAAAAGTGTATGTACCGATTTATTGAATCCATAAAACTGTTGGATGGAATTTTTTATCGCCTCAAATTTCATCAGAAGAGAATGAATATTTGTTCGGAATTATTTTATCCGAATGACAATTTTATTCATCTCCAATCGGCTTTAACCGATTCACATCCACCACAAAAGGGTTTATTCAAATGCAAAATTACGTTTGAATCTAAAATTTTGAAGATAGAATATTTACCATACAAAAAAAAGGAAATTAATTCTCTTCGCATAGTACATACCGAGATAGAATCACGTCCCTATAAAAAGGAAGATCGTACAGATTTTAACGCAGCATTTGACATGAGAGGAAATTATGATGACGTTTTGTTGATGAAAAACGGCTTATTGACAGATACTTCTATTTGCAATATTGCCCTTTTTGACGGTTTTTCTTGGCAAACGCCAACCAAACCATTGATTTATGGAGTTAATAGAGCTAATTTGTTAGAAGAAGGAAAGATTTTCGAAAAAGATATTAAACTTAGCGATTTGCAAAATTATTCTGCCATTAGGCTTTTTAATGCTTTGATCGAATTTGGCGAAATTGAATTGAATATCAGCAATATACATTTTTAAAAAAGAAAAATTGTAAATTTTTTCAGTGCTAAAATTGAGAATTGAAACAAAACAATAGAAAAAAATTTCACTTTATATTTTGCATTTAGAAAAATTGCAGTATCTTTGCGAAGAATTTACAAATTAAAACAAAACATGAAACTGAATTCTCTACATACTTTGCTAAGCAGCATTATTCTACTTTTGGCAAAAGAGCAGAAGTGAGTTTGGTATGTAGATATGATAACCGATTTTATTTGAAAAACCTTTCTCACTTAATGTAAGAAAGGTTTTTTACTTTATTATATTAATGATAAAATTAACCAACTTTGAGTTACAATTCAAAAAACAAAAAAATATGGACAGATTATTTATTTTTGACACGACTTTACGTGACGGCGAACAAGTTCCAGGTTGCCAACTCAATACTGTCGAAAAAATTGAAGTAGCAAAAGCGCTTGAAAATTTAGGTGTCGATATTATAGAAGCGGGCTTTCCCGTTTCGAGTCCCGGCGATTTCAATTCGGTTGTAGAAATTTCAAAAACTGTTACTTGGCCGGTTATTTGTGCCCTGACCCGCGCCGTAGAAAAAGACATTGAAGTGGCAGCAGAAGCACTTCAATATGCCAAGAAGAAAAGAATTCACACCGGCATAGGAACTTCAGAATATCATATCCGTTACAAGTTCAATTCCAATCAGGAAGAAATTCTGGAACGCTCGATAGCAGCAGTAAAATATGCAAAAAAATTTGTTGAAGACGTGGAATTTTATTGTGAAGATGCCGGTAGAACAGAAAATGAGTATCTTGCACGCGTGGTAGAAGCCGTAATCAAAGCCGGAGCTACTGTTGTCAATATTCCCGACACCACAGGATATTGCCTCCCTTGGGAATATGGTGAAAAAATCAAATATCTAATGGAACATGTGGATGGTATTCACAAAGCCATAATTTCTACACATTGTCATAACGATTTGGGTATGGCAACTGCCAACACCATATCGGGAATCATGAATGGAGCACGTCAAGCCGAAGTTACCATAAACGGTATCGGAGAACGTGCAGGAAACACAGCTTTGGAAGAAATTGCCATGATTTTGAAATGTCATAAAAAACTGAATATCGAAACACAAATCAATACCAAAAAGATTTATTCAACCAGCCGTCTGGTTTCCAATTTAATGAATATGCCCGTTCAGCCCAATAAAGCAGTAGTTGGTAGAAATGCTTTTGCTCATTCTTCGGGAATTCACCAAGATGGCGTATTGAAAAACAGGGAGAATTACGAAATTATGAATCCAGAAGACGTAGGTATTGATCACAATTCAATAGTGTTGACAGCACGGAGCGGACGTGCCGCCTTGAAACACAGACTGAATACTTTGGGCGTGGAATTGGCAGATAAAAAACTGGATGCTGTTTATGAAGAATTTCTGAAGTTGGCCGACAAGAAAAAAGATATAAACGACGATGATTTGCTGATGCTTGCCGGTAAAGAAAGGTCAGAGAAAGAACGTATAAAACTCGACTATTTACAGGTAACTTCCGGTGTGGGGGTAAAACCGGTAGCAAGTATCGGACTCATTATCGGCAGTGAAAAATTTGAAGCCGCTTCAGCAGGAAATGGGCCGGTTGATGCAGCCATCAAGGCTTTGAAAAAAATTATCAATCGAGAAATGACATTGCAGGAATTTACCATTCAGTCCATCAATAAAGGAAGCGATGATGTGGGTAAAGTTCACATGCAGGTTGAGCACGAAGGTGTGGTTTATTATGGATTTGGAGCCAACACCGATATTGTTGCTGCTTCCGTTGAAGCATATATCGACGCCATTAATAAATTTGTAGAATAATTATGTTCGGCAACTAAACATTTTTGTGTTTTCAAATGTTGCAAAAGTAAAATTATTTTACCGAAAAAATAATTAAAATACATATTTAAAAAATGATTCTTATTTTATTGTCAATCAAAAGAAAACAAAATCTTTTTTCGTTACACAAATCAAAAAAACATGAATACATTATTTGATAAAATTTGGGATGCTCATGTGGTTTCCACGATTGAAAACGGGCCTACTATTTTGTATATCGACAGGCATTATGTTCACGAAGTTACAAGCCCACAGGCTTTTAATGGATTGAGAGCAAGAGGATTGAAAGTTTTTCGTCCGTTACAAACCACTTTGACTGCCGACCACAATATTCCTACTCTTCATCAGGATCAGCCGGTGAAAGACCCTGTTTCACGAAATCAGCTGGATACATTTGAGAAAAATGCCAGAGACTTTCAGCTACCCTTGTTTTTCCCTATGGGACATGAAAAAAATGGTGTGGTTCATATTATTGGTCCTGAAAATGGTTTTACTCAGCCCGGAATGACCATAGTTTGCGGCGACAGCCATACTTCAACTCACGGCGCTTTTGGTGCCATCGCTTTTGGAATTGGAACCAGCGAAGTTGAAATGGTGTTGGCTACACAATGTATTTTGCAAACACGTCCCAAAACCATGCGTATCACTTTTGACGGAAAATTGAATAAAGGAGTAACCGCAAAAGATTTGGCACTTTACATGATTTCAAAACTTTCGACAGGTGGAGCGACAGGATATTTTGTCGAATATGCCGGCGAAGCTATTCGCAATATGAATATGGAAGAGCGAATGACCGTTTGCAACCTGAGTATTGAAATGGGAGCACGTGGAGGCATGATTGCACCCGACGAAACAACTTTTGCCTACTTGAAAAACCGCGAATTTGCTCCCAAAGGGGAAGAATGGAATAAAAAACTTGCTTACTGGAAAACTTTGTATTCTGACCAAGATGCTGTTTTCGACAAGGAATATACTTTCGACGCCTCCGAAATTTCTCCAATGATTACTTATGGAACCAATCCCGGTATGGGCATGGGTATTGATCAAACTATTCCAACTTTGGAACAGGTGGACGAAGCCGGGAGAATTTCTTTTGAAAAAGCATTGAACTATATGGGATTTCGTCCCGGTGAAAAATTACTCGGCAAACCAATTGACTACGTATTTTTAGGAAGCTGTACCAATGGACGAATTGAAGACTTCCGCACATTTGCACAATTTGTAAAAGGGAAAAAGAAAGCCGACAATGTTGTAGCTTGGCTGGTACCCGGAAGCAGAAAAGTGGAAAAACAAATTCACGATGAGGGCTTGCATGAAATTCTAATGGAAGCAGGCTTTGAGTTACGTCAACCGGGATGTTCTGCCTGTTTGGCGATGAATGACGACAAGGTTCCGGCCGGAAAATATGCCGTATCTACTTCCAACCGAAACTTTGAAGGACGTCAGGGACCGGGCGCTCGAACTATCCTTGCCGGACCACTGGTGGCCGCTGCTGCTGCCGTTACGGGGAAAATTACCGATCCCAGAGAATTTTTATCTTAAAACCAATTTATTCATTTAATAAAAAATCAAAAAAAATTGATTGGCATCAGTATAAATATTACACTGTAAATCAATTAAAAAAGAAATATTATGGAAAAGTTTGTTAAACTGACATCAACTGTTGTTCCACTTCCTATCGAAAATGTGGATACAGATCAAATTATACCGGCAAGATTTCTAAAAGCGACCAACAAGGATGGTTTTGGAGATCATCTTTTTGCCGATTGGCGTTACAATAAGGACGGAAGTCCCAAAGCCGATTTTGTTCTCAACAATCCTACCTATAAAGGTTCTATTTTGGTAGCGGGAAAAAATTTCGGTTCAGGTTCAAGCCGCGAACATGCAGCATGGGCCATAGCCGGTTATGGATTTAAGGTAGTGGTTTCAAGTTTTTTTGCTGACATTTTCAAAAATAACGCATTAAACAACGGCGTATTGCCGGTAGTTGTTACACCAGAATTTTTAAACGAAATATTTCAATCTGTCAGTGAAAATCCCAATATGACCTTAACGGTTGATCTCGAAAATCAGACTATTACCAACAATGCAACCGGCAAATCCGAAAAATTCGATATCAATGTGTACAAAAAGGAATGTCTGATAAAAGGCCTTGACGATATAGACTATTTGCTTAGCAAAAAGGATTTGATTGAAGCATATGAAGCTTCCAGAACTTTTTAAGTTTTAAATTTTAATTTTTTTATTCAATTTTTCTCCTTTTGGGGAAATTTCAAAGCAAGCTTTATGGTAGAAATAATGGATACAACCCTGCGTGATGGCGAACAAACTTCAGGAGTTTCGTTCTCAGCTCAGGAAAAATTGAGTATTGCCAGAATGCTGTTGCAGGAAATGTGTGTAGATAGGATTGAAATTGCTTCTGCACGCGTTTCGGAAGGTGAATTTGACACTGTCAAAAAAATATGTCAATGGGCACGAAATAATGGTTATATCGACAAGATTGAAGTTTTGGGGTTTGTTGATGGAAAAGATTCACTCAACTGGATTCAATCGGCCGGCGGAAAAGTTGTCAATCTCCTTTCAAAAGGTTCGTTAAAGCATTGCACTTATCAGTTGAAAAAAACGCCCGAGCAACATGTTACCGATATTAAACAGATAATTGCCCATGCAACGGAAATGGGAATTTCTGTCAATCTTTATTTGGAAGACTGGTCGAATGGGATGAAAGATTCGGAAGATTATGTATATTTTCTGATGGATGCTCTGAAATCCGAAAACATTAAACGTTTCATGTTACCTGATACGTTGGGAGTGCTTAATCCTGAGGATACAAAAAACTTTTGCAAAAAAATGATTGAGCGTTATCCCAATTTACATTTCGACTTTCATGCACACAATGATTACGATTTGGCTGTTGCAAATGTTTTTGAAGCAGTAAAAGTCGGTGTAAAAGGCGTTCATACCACTGTCAACGGTTTGGGAGAAAGAGCCGGAAATGCTCCATTGACAAGTGTTTTGGCTGTACTTCACGATCATTTGAAAATAAAGACCAATTTACGTGAAGACAAAGCTTATGCGTTGAGTAAAATGGTTGAAACCTATTCCGGTATTCGTATTCCGCACAACAAGCCACTTATCGGCGAAAATGTATTCACGCAGGTTGCCGGCGTTCATGCCGATGGAGACAACAAGAGAAATCTCTACTTTAACGATTTGCTTCCGGAAAGATTTGGTCGTGAAAGACAGTATGCTTTGGGGAAAACATCCGGCAAGGCAAATATTTTGAAAAATCTTCAGCAATTGGGCATTGACCTTGATGACAACATTTTGCGAAAAGTTACAGAACGTGTTATTGAGTTGGGGGACAAAAAACAGCTCACCACTATGGAAGATCTTCCTTACATTGTATCTGATGTACTCAACGAACAGGAAGAACAATCCATTAAACTGCTCAATTATTCGCTATCCATAACTTATGGATTACGCCCTGTTGCGACGGTAAAAATGGAAATAAACGGAGAAGTATATGAACAGACGGCTGCCGGCGATGGACAATACAATGCTGTTTCCAAAGCCATGTGGAAAATTTATAAAATTCTGAATAAACCAACACCCGAATTGCTTGATTATGAAGTGGTAATTCCACCTGGTGGTCAAACAAACGCTATCGTTCAAACAATTATTACATGGAAATTCAATCAAGTTATTTTCAAAACCAGAGGATTGGATCGAGACCAGACCATTGCAGCCATCAAGGCTACCATGAAAATGCTGAATCTGATCGAAGGCGGTAAATTACGTTCAAATAAATATACAGATTTACCTTAATTCTTTATTTTGAAAAATATTATACTGCATCGTGCGAAAGTTCAGAAATTATGCTCATTTTTGTAAAGAGTAAGAAAAAAAGAAAATCACTTTAAAAACAATAAATAAAATGGGAAAAAATATTAATATCGCCGTTTTGCCGGGTGATGGTATTGGTCCGGAAATTATCGATCAGGCATTGAAAGTAACAGAAGCTGTTTGTAACAAATTTCAACATGACCTCACTTACGAATTTGGACTAGTTGGAGCTTGTGCCATTGATGAAGTTGGAGAACCATACCCCAAAGCAACACATGAGTTGTGTATGCAATCCGATGCTGTACTTTTTGGAGCCATAGGAAATCCGAAATACGATAATGATCCTTCTGCTAAAGTGCGTCCCGAGCAGGGTTTGCTTAAAATGAGAAAAGAACTGGGATTGTATGCCAACATTCGGCCGGTAAATACTTTCCCTTCACTGGTTGAAAAATCTCCATTGCGAGCAGAATTGGTGGACGGAGCCGATTTTATTTGCATCCGCGAATTAACGGGAGGAATCTATTTTGGCCGTCCTCAAGGAAGAAGCGAAGATGGAAGTACGGCTTATGATACCTGTATTTACACACGGGAAGAAATTGAAAGAATTGTTCATTTGGCTTATCGCTTTGCTGCACAACGTCGCAAAAAAGTAACTATGGTTGATAAAGCCAATATTTTGGCTACTTCTCGACTTTGGAGACAAATAACTCAGGAAATTTCGGCTCAATATCCGGTTGTGGAAACAGAATACATGTTTGTCGACAATGCGGCAATGCGGATTATACAGTCGCCAAAAAATTTCGATGTAGTGGTAACGGAAAATCTCTTTGGCGATATTCTTACCGACGAAGCTTCAGTGATTACCGGTTCGTTGGGAATGTTGCCATCTGCTTCCATTGGTGTTCATACTTCACTTTTTGAGCCAATTCACGGTTCCTATCCGCAAGCAGCGGGTAAAAATATAGCCAATCCAATGGCAGCCATCCTTTCGGCGGCTTTAATGTTTGAATATGCTTTTGTGTTGAAAGAGGAAGGTGCTTTGATTCGCGAAGCCGTTTCGGCATGTATCGAAGCCGGCGTGGTAACCGAAGATATTGCCAACGGTCAAAAAGCATACAAAACTACTGAGGTTGGACAATGGATAGTTAATTACATCGATAATAAAAAATAAAATCAGATTTATAATCTTTGCTTCAGGCGGACTTTAATGATTAAGGTTCGCTTTTTTTATAAAAAAGACTTTATCGAAATACTTGGTATTCAGAAATATAGAAAATTTTGGAAACTCATTGCCCGAAGAAAGATTGATCCCGAATTGTTTGTTTATGATGTGAATGGGAAGTTCTGTACAGAAAAATGAAGAAGAATCTTTTAAATCATAATTATTGTCAAAAGGGATTTGTTTTAAAAGATAATAGTGAGCCCATTTGCCAATAATTTGAGCGGAATCTTTTTTGAACCTGACAACCTGTACCGTTTCAATACGACTGTCGGCCATAAATTTTTTAAGCGTGCAACTTTGCATGCCATCTTTTTCCGAAACTGCTTTTGAAAGGGAATGAATAACGTACACGGTATGATTGGCATCAATATAAATAATGCCACAATGCGAAACGTCAATCGTATCGTTCAATTTAGCCGCTATTATGTTGCTGACAAGCCCGTAACTTTTTCGTAAAATTATGTCGCCGCTACGAAGATAATTGGTAATATAAGTATCTGAATTTTCAATTTTTGTCGGAGAATGGCAACTCTCCGGCAAAAATTGAAAACACGACAACAAAAGAAAGCAAATTATTTGAGCTTGTAATCTACCAGCCACTTGCCGTTTTCTTTAACCAAATGAACTTTTGTATCCGTTGAATCGGCTATTTTATCGTTCTGCAAATCGTAAGCGTTTAACACAACACCCTCAACATCTGCCGAATTTCCATCTTCGGATAAATTGACCGATTTTGTTTCGTATTTAACATTTGCTTTTTTCATATCACCTGCTTTTTCGGAAACAAAAGAAGCAATTAAATCTACTGCCTGCTTGCTGTCGTCGGTACATAAGGCTTTGGCTGCATTGAAATCGGCCGTATAAATAGCCTTGTTAAATTTTTCTGCTACTGCTTCAGGAGAATTACTATTGGAAGAACAAGCTCCAAGTGCCAGAGAAATGGCTGCCAAAAAAAATAAATTCAAATTTTTCATAATCTTTTAAATTTTAGTTGAATTAATTACCGAATTTTAATTGTCGGCTGTTTAAAGGCGTAAAAGTATAAAATAAATTTACGAAAAACAAACAAAAACTAAAATTAATTCAAAATAATTATAAAAAATGAGAACTTCTAAAAATAGGAATTACAAGTATAAATATCGACATAATTTAAAGTTTGTCGGATAAACTTGATTAAAAATCTTTTTCTCCTGAATGATTTTTCTTTTGTGTCATTTTCCAAAGTTACCAGCCAATGCAAAATCGAGCTCTCTTTTGTCGAGATTGGCTTTGGCAACTCGAATTTTAATTTCGTCTCCCAAGCGGTAGCGTTTATGGTAGCGTTTTCCGGTAAGACAGTAGTTTTTTTCGTCAAAAATGTAATAATCGTCGTCCAAATCGCGAATAGGAATCATTCCTTCACATTTGTTTTCAATTATTTCTACGTAAATTCCCCATTCGGTTATGCCGGATATGATCCCATCGTAGATTTGTCCGATTCTTTCAGACATAAATTCCACCTGTTTGTATTTGATGGAAGTGCGTTCGGCTTTGGCTGCCAATTGCTCCATGTCTGAGCTGTGGAGGCAATATTCTTCCCATTCTTCTGCATTGACACTTTTCCCGTTGGCCAAATATCTGTCGAGCAGACGATGCACCATCATGTCGGGATAACGGCGAATGGGAGAAGTGAAATGGGTATAGTAATCGAAAGCAAGGCCATAATGACCGACATTGTTGGTTGAATAAACTGCTTTGGACATGGAGCGGATAGCCAGCGTTTCTATCAGATTTTGTTCTTTTTTCCCCTGAACTTCATCCAACAATTTGTTGATTCCCTTTGAAACTGAGGTTTGTTTACCGGAAGTTTTGAAATGATAGCCAAATTTTTTAACAAAAGCAGACAAATCGCGTAATTTATCAGGGCTTGGAACTTCATGGACACGATAGACAAAGGTTTTAGCTTTACTACCTTTTGCCGGCTTGCCAATGTGTGTGGCTACAGTACGGTTGGCCAGCAGCATAAATTCTTCGATCAATTGATGGGATTCCTTTTGCTCTTTAAAAAAAACCGAAATGGGTCGTCCTTTTTTGTCGATTTCAAATTGAACTTCGGTACGTTCAAAAGCAATGGCTCCGTTCTCGAAACGTCTTTTACGAAGAATTTGTGCCATTTTGTTCAACTGAAGAATTTCTGCTGAATAATCACCTTTTCCACTTTCGATGATTTCCTGAACTTCCTCGTAGGTAAATCGACGATTACTATTGATTACGGTATGAACAATTTCGTAGCCTTTTACATCTGCATTTTCATCAATTTGAAAAACAACGGAAAAAGTCAGTTTGTCTTCATTGGGTCGAAGCGAACAAATTCCGTTAGATAAGTGTTCAGGCAACATAGGTATCGTTCTGTCCACCAAATAGATAGAAGTGGCTCTTTTTTCTGCTTCACGGTCAATAATGGTTCTGGGCTGAACGTAATGAGTTACATCGGCGATGTGAACGCCAATTTCCCAAAGTCCATTATTGAGTTTTCTGATGGAAAGTGCATCATCAAAGTCTTTGGCATTGCGCGGATCGATGGTAAAAGTGGTTACCTTTCTCATGTCGCGTCTTTTTGCTATTTCTTCGGGTGTAATTCCGTCGTCAATTTTTTCGGCTGCTTTTTCTTCTTCAACCGGATATCTGTACGGCAACCCAAATTCGGCCAGAATGGCGTGCATTTCGGTATTATTATTGCCTTTATCTCCCAAGACATCTATTACTTCGCCTACGGGACTTTTCAGATCGGGTTGCCATTCCATCAGTTTTACCACAGCTTTTTGACCGTTTTTTCCACCGTTGAGTTTGTTTCTGGGGATAAAAATATCACTGGTCATGATGCGGTTGTCCACCACCAGAAAGGCAAAATTTTCAGAAACCTGTAAAGTACCGACAAACGTATCCTGTGCGCGTTGCAAAACTTCCACCACTTCTCCTTCCTGCTGTTGGCCTTTTCGCCGAGCATACAGAACAACTTTTACCTTATCGTTAAGCAGGGCATGGTTGGTTTTGCGTTCGGGTATAAAAATCATTTCTCCGCCATCGTCGGGAATCACATAAGTTTTAACGCCTTGTCGGTCAATGGTTCCGATTATGCTGTTTCCATTCGGGAAATTGGCTTTGAAACGTCCTTTCGAAATTTCCGTAACAAATTCTTCATCTGCCAATCCCTCGAGCAGTTGTCGGATGTATTGTTGCTGCGATTGATTTTCAATATTCAGCATTTTGGCTATTTGTCGGTAATTGTATGTTTCGCGCGGATGCTGGTTGAAAATATCGCTGATGGCGTTTATCAATTGTTTACGCGGAATTCGCGTGCTGGTATTTCTATTTGTTTTTTTCGACATGTTTATTTGTTTTTTGAATGGAAGATTTTAAAAATTTTCCATTATTTTTTTGAGTTAATGTTTGATTATCAATAAATTTTTGCTGTATTAAAAAGTCTCCGGATAGTATTTTTGCGGTCAGGAGAAATAAAAATGCAAAGTTACGACTTTTTCTTCAAAAAATTTTGATGGTTACGTTCAACTTAGCGTCCGAATTGAGCAGAAAGTATTAAATTTTGGTTTTTTGAATATTTCAATTTTTTACATTGTTTATAACTTTTCGTTGCTGAATTCAAGTCACAAATGCAACTTTTTGGTTATACAAATTTCGTAATAAAAATTCATTTGGTGTTAAGAAATTTAATTTTTTTCTTGG